>Ga0209625_1000031_pt1 | contig 26151 bp, 20 predicted proteins | sample JacPin_JW_Ref_M2_FD_187960 | JGI IMG/M metagenome (GOLD analysis project Ga0209625, IMG submission 187960) | Forest soil microbial communities from Algoma, Ontario, Canada - Jack Pine, Ontario site 1_JW_Ref_M2 (SPAdes) (version 2) | ecosystem: Environmental > Terrestrial > Soil > Boreal...
GGCCAAGTCGAAGTGTAAATTTCCATCCTCCTTGCCTCCTTCTAACGCTTCGTTCAATTCGCGAACCGCACGATGCGGATCAGTATTCAGTAACCGATCTCCGAGAATTGCGTGGGCATGAGAATCAGCGGGATTCTTCTTAAGCTCTTCCTCGCACAGTTTTATATCTTTCAAGTCGGTGTCAGTTTCGTCCTTACCGAATATCTTCACCGCATCGCTATAGGTGAGTGCGGTCTGGTCGTGCATATCAACCAATTCAGAATCGCGGGGTGATCGTGGCTCAAGGACCGAATCGACGGGCAATGCAAAGTTCAGATTCTGGCCCTCTGCGAACATGAACGTCGTTATTCCGACGAGTCTACCTTGCGCATCAAAGAGACCGCCGCCACTCGACCCATGGGAAATTGCCGCCGTGGTTTGAATTACTCGTTCGCCATCGAGATCTCTCAATCCTGAGATTAAGCCGTCGGACATCGTTAATTCCAACCCTTCAGGAGACCCAATTGAGTAAACGCGTTCACCGACAGCGAGGGATTCGGCCAGACGTACATTTACACCGGGTACGCTTAGTCCGCTGACACGAAGCCGAGTGATGTCAGCATGCAACTCAATGTGATCGATCTCGACCTGCCAGGTCCTGTCTCCTTGTCGAACCCTGACGGACTTGCCAGGATCAATAACGTGGGTGTTCGTCACGATCAAAGATGATTGGTCTCCGGTCTGAGTAGGTCTTAACGCCACGCCGCTGCCCAGCGCCACGACAGAACCTTTGTCGTCAAGCACTTCAACTACGAACACCGACGGAGAAACTTGCCGAAACAACTCCTGGCCACTAATTGATGAACCTGAAGGATGAATAGGGGGATTGCTTTCCTGCGCTAGCAAGGACGCGTAAATGAAAAAGATGAGGGCTGCCACGATGAGATACTCCTACTTAATTCATCCCGGTGGCGAGGATTCTAACCGTCGCCGCACATGTTCATCAAGTGACTTGTTTCGTAGCCGCCCGTCACCGACTCGCAACGTCAGCAGAAAGTCGAGTGCGGATAAGATAAAATCAGAGCGTGGCTAAAATTGACCAATTGAATCCTCGCAATCCAGGTGGAACTGAAACGGCACGACTGGGGATACTTCTCAGAAGATGCTGGCGGCGCACGGGTGACTGTTCCTGGGTGTCCAGCCTGTCGCAAACAAATCGGAACGAGTTCAAAGTTCATAGAGCATCTTGCAGATGATGTTATCCCGGCCTTGTTTGCTAAACTCCGCGTGCCAGAAAGGAAACCCGACGATGGTGAAACGCACTCGTCCGACCGCTCGTAAGCTGTCGCTGGAGGAAACCGATCTAGCCGTCAACTTTTATGACGTGGCCTGCGATCACCCGAAGGAAAGTTTCATTCAGATTGCGAAGCGGGTTGTGCCGCGAGGATAGGAATGAATACTTCTATTCGCTAACAAAGGAGACGCCCTATGGCTGATGTCATTTACTGCGCTACGAAGGACACGCCTTACTGGAAGTTTCGGGCTGCTGGTGAAGCCCCTGAAGGAGACCCAGACGGAACGATTCCAAAGGGAGGAAAGGTAAGTTTCCCCATCAATCCTGACCCAACGGCGAATTATATGAGCGCCCGCTTAGATGGCGTTGGCCGTGTGCTGGTCCAACCGGGCGATTTTGCGCCCTGTTAGCGTTTAGCGAGTATTTCAAATTCCAAAAATCCTATATACAGTCTGGTCCACGTGTGGGACCATCGTTCCGTCTCGTCTCGCAGTTCTAGGTACAGGTTAGGTACAAGTAAGAGAGGGGAAATAACGCCTGTTGTCCCGTAAGCGACGCCAGAGAAAGCGTTTATGGGATTGTTTGTTCCTGGTTCGGGACCAGGAGGTCGATGGTTCAAATCCATTCGCCCCGACCATTTTTTCTGTCTGAGGTCCCCCGTCTCCTCCCGCACGTGATGCTCGGGTAGCTGCCCTTGGCTCAGGGCTGAGGATTTCTCGAGAGAGCGCGAACAGCTTCCAATTGCTCACGAGCAGGTGCAAAATCGGATTTTATTTCCAACACTTGCTGGTATTCCTGAGCGGCATCGCGCCACTCGTGTCTCTCCTCGTAAATGTAACCCAGCTTGAAATGCGCCAGATAAATTGCGGTCGAGTTCTGATTGGTGCGGGAGTCCGGACCGGCACGCAGACCGGCAACAAGTTCGTTTACCGCGGCATCGAGCTGCCCTAGCTGATAAAGACTAGTGGCGAGGTTTACGCGGGTCTGGAGGTCGGTAGGGTCGACCTGGACCGAATGCCGCCATGCATCGAGGCCCTGATCGCGCTGGCCATTTTGCCAGAGGGCCAAGCCGAGCTGGTTGAGCAGCATGGCGTTGCTGGGCTCGATGGACAAGCCATGCCGGCAAGCGTCAATGGCTTTTTCCCACTGCCGCGTGGCGTTGTAGATCGCACCAAGATTCATCCACAGAGTCCAGATGTGGGGCCCGAACTCGACAGCGCGTTGTTCATAGCGGAGGGCTTCCTCGAAGCGGTCCTGCTGAAGATAGATGTAGCCGAGCGCACCAGCGACATATGGGGAATCAGGCGATTGCTGCGCAGTCTTTTCCAAGAGGGTCAGGGTGTCGCGCCAATCGGGGAGGCGTCGAACAACGAGAACAGAGTAGAAGGCCACGAGGGCGATGAGGCCGGCATAGGCGGTGCGACGTGCGGCCGGGTGCGAAGCCCGATCGTAGAGCCAGATCCAGCCCCAAGCAGCAAAAACGCAAAAGGCGAAGGAAGGAATATAGAGATAGCGCTCCGTGAACACGTTGCTGCTGACTTTGGGAATAGCCAGCACAGGTGCGAGCGTAAGCCAGAACCAGGCGAGCGTGAAAGAAAGTATCGGCTGAACGCGCCGAAGCCAAAACGTGAAAACGACCAGACCGAGCACGAGAGCCATGGCGGCGAGAGGTTCCCAACCCAGCACGCGGGTGGGCGAATAGATGTGCCAATAGCTCAGGGAGGTCGGGACGAGCGCCAGCCACAAATACTTAACGGCCAGCACCGGCACGGATAAAACCATTTCCTTTCGCGTCAGCCTCATGCCAGTGGTAATTGGCGCGAATCCTTTGAGCGCGTGCACACGCAGGAGGAAATAAATCCCCATCACGCCAAAATAAGGAAGGTAGCGGCGCCAGGCTCGCAGCATCTCGCGCCACGACTCGCACCGGTAGAAGAAGTCGTAGGAAAGGATCACCGCCGGGAAAGTCAGCGCCACCTCCTTCGCCAGTAGGCCCGCAAAGAAGAGAGCGGCGGAAAGCCCGTAATGAAGGAGCGGCGAAGCTCCTGACCGGCAGCGGTGGTAGAGCCAGGTGGAAAGGAGGAGAGCAAGGGCACAGATCAAATCCTGACCACCGGCAATCCAAGCGACCGCCTCGACATGGACGGGATGCAGGGCAAACAAGAGGGCGCTCCAAAAAGCGAGTCGGCGCGACGCCAAATCTCGCACGAGCAAATAGCCGGCGATGACCACCGCCCCATGCAAGAAGATGCTGGCGACATGCCAGGAGGAGGCACGAAAGCCAAAGAGTTGGTACTCGATCGAGTAGGCCACTAGTTTCAGTGGACGATAGAAGTTGTGCGTCTCCGCCCCAACAAAGAACCAGACGTTGTGGGCGAACAATTTGGGGATATTGGCTAGGCTGCGGATGAGTTGATCCTGGAGAACCTCACCCTCGTCGTCTGTGACAAAGCCATTCCAAAGCCCGCGTGCGTAGAGTGCGAATGTTGCGGCAGCGAGGAAGAGCAGGTGGAGAAGCTGAGTGTGGTCAGGGCGCGCGGCGGCCACCGACGCGGACCTTGCGGGAGCGTTTGTGGACCGCCGACGGGACATAGCAGGCTCGATTTTAGCTTAAGCGCATTGAACGCATTGAAGGAGTCCGAAGGAGGCGACTGAAACGCCATCGCGGCTCGCCGAACATTCCCCCGCCTCAGCTCGGGTGGTGAACTTTCGCCGACAAGGTATCCAGTAAATGAGACCAGCGGGCAGCGATTGCTACCCGCCGTCTTCATTCGCCTCAATACTTCTTGCGTACTAATGCTACGGACCGCAGGGCGCAGGCGCACCGCCGGGCGTATTGGCATTACCTGGTTTGCAGAGAGTAATCGTGTCAAACGGTGTCTCCGCCTGGACGAGGAGGTTGACGAGTGAGCCTGCTCCCACGCCGACACTCACATTTGAGCCCGCGGCTATGCTGTTTGTGGTTGCTGTAGCCTGGACGCCGATTTCGAGTTGTATCTGATACACGCCCGACGACAGGTTGTGGACCAGGAAATTGAAGGAGTGCGCGGACGTGGTGCTAAGGAGCAATGCAATCGACTGTGGGGTGCTGCAGGTGACGACAAGGGTGAGCGGGTCCTGGAAACATGCGCTACCCAACGTGGCCGAGAGGGTCTGCAGGCGATCATTGAACGTCACCTGGTTGGGGAAGGTCGCACACTGTGTGGTTGAGGTGTTCGTTGTGCAATCTACGAGGGCGCCGCTCGCGCCACTGCAATCGTTGCTCGGACACTGAAAGATGTGCGGAATCACAACAATGCTGCCTTCGGCCGACGACGAGGACTTGTTGCCACCATTCGTCGAAACTTGTGTGTTCGTGAGAATGCTGGTTTCGAGCGACGCCATGAGCAGCACATCCTTGTTGTTGGCGCTGGGGACCTTAATATCCGCAAAGAGGATCTTGGCACCCCCGCCGTTCGTTGGACCACAGCTTGTACTGACTGCGCTGGTGTTGCTGGGATCCAAGCTCCCAGCCGCGCACACGACGCTCGGAATCAAGTACGCGTTCGAAAACGCACCGCCCCCCGAACCGGCCGACTGTGCGAAGGCCAGACAGGGCACCAGTGCTGCAACTGCCAAAGCAAAAACTAGCTTTTTCATGATCCCACTCCTTTAGGCGAATAGACTCGGTCCGGAAGGGTCGGGAGAGCGATGGTACGGGGCTGCCAAGCCGGGATACTACTGGCCTAAAGGACAGTTTTGGGATGATGGCTTGACTCTGTCCTCGCGGTATAGGACTGAAAATCGGTGACGAGCTCGCGTGGCGACGATTGTTGGCTGAAAGGAGATCTGGCGGTCTTGCGCTAGCCCCGCTAGTCCTCCGGTAGGACGGGCAGCACCATCATGTTCACCGTTGACGGATCGTCGCGGAGCTTCAAGTACAACAATGTTCCGTTCGGACGCGGCACGCTGAGCGTCGAGTCGACGAAACCTGCCGGCACGGGAACTGTGTGGCTGAATTGCGAGTCGGACGCGACCGAATCGATCAGAAACAAATTCGTCCCGGTTAGTTTGCACTGTTTGTCCGGGCTGTCCGGGCAGCGGATTTCTTTCACCGAAGGGATACGCACGAGATTTACGAGCGGCGCCCAATCACCTTTGGCGCCATCCGCATCCACGGGACGAAAGCGCAGCGGTCCAAACGCAGAGGAACCGAAGCTCTTCGTCGGGTCAAGAGAGGCGAGCACGGTTTGAGAATCCTGCAGGACCAAGTTGCCGTCAGCCTCGCTCAGTAAAACGTGAAACGATTCATCCGCGGTCGCGACTTCGATTTTTTCATTGTGCGAAAACTTCTCCGGCACTTCCGCCTTCACAAAAAATGAGAGCCGGCCGCCCTGCGACAGCTCGTCCTCGTTGCCGAAGCGTATTGCCGAAGATCCGGGGCCTCGCTGCACGCTTTTGCTGAGCAGCGCGACCTTTGGGCGCGGCGCTTCAACTGTGGTTTGCAGGTCGAGCACCCGCCCATCTTTTAACGCGACGTGTGCCACCACCTTTTCTTCCGGTTGCAACGCGCCAGCCGGGGCGTTATTCAACGTTGCCAAATGCAGCTCATCTTTCTGATCCGCTCGCGACAATTTTGCGGGCACGAAGTGAATTCCGTTCAACTCGAAGCTTTCGACTTCATCTAGTCGCGTGCCTCTCAAAACGCCCTGCTGGTCGCCCGCGTTGATCGTGAACCGTTCCAGATACGCGGCCTCTGAATACGCGTGCAGAGTGAGTTGGTCGGGCTCCTCCAATCCGTATTGCTTCACTTTCAGCTTCACGGGGCCGGCCGCTTGATTCTTGAGCGGAATTTGGACTTCGAGTTCGTCCGCCTTTGCCAGCTTCCATGTTGCTTTCAGGTCTGCGCCGTTCGCGGCAGCGACGCTTACCTTCTCCACGCAAGCGGCAGTCGCGGATTGCAAATGAACTGAATCGTCGCGGCCCACAATCAGCGCGCTCTGGTCCGCCGCCGGGATGACCCACTTCGCGGAATGCGCGGAACGCAGACGGAAACTTGGGCCTTCGAAAGTTTCGAAGCCCCAATGTCCGCGAAGGACTCCCTTCGCCTCTGGATCCAACTGGCCGGCGTGCAGCCCGTGTGTATCAATCAAGAATCCGCCGCGGGCCGCGCTCGCTACGGCCGGAAGATCCATGCCAGCGCCAGATTTGCTCTCGACATGAAGAACGAAATCGTGCGCGATGTCGGTCGCGAACACCAAAGGAGCGCCCTCGACGGGAAGAACCAAGGGCGACTTTTGCAAGCAGAATACTTCCTCTACATTCACCGCCCGAAGCGGAGGGAGTTGGGCAGCTTCGACCGCGGGCAGTCCCACTACCAGTACGGACTTTGGTTTGCGGAACGAAGGCGGATTATTCAGCCGGAGGTTCAACTGCTGCTGCTTCGGCAGCGCGAGCGCTGGTATGTATTGATATTCCGCCGTATGGATATTGTTCAGAATGCGCGCCAAGTCTACGATCGCCCCCACGTATGCGCTGTAAAATCCGCCGCCCGCGAGCGAAGTGGCGCTGACCGCGCCGATAAAATCGGAAGAGGGGCCGGAAGTAAGAGCAGTCACCATCGATTGACTGTGCCCGTCGTCCAGCACGAGTTGATCGGTATTCTGAGTGAGGCACGGAGCTTGTTGCTCTGTGGGCTTATCGAAACATTGCTGGTCGAGCTTGATGTTTAAAGTTCGGCCTAGCAGCACCGAGCGCTCGTGAAGCGCCTTGGGATCCGTCTCAGAAGTTTCTTTCACCTCGCTGAGATATTTCTCGAGCCGCAAGCGATCGAGGCTGGCTTGATTCAAATCCTGTGAGGCGCGCACAAATGCTCCAGGCTTGCCGCGCACGGCTGTTCGAAGCGTGCCGAAGTCGCCGCTGGTTTCTGGCGCCAGAAAAAGCAGCGTTTGTTGGGCATCCCGCGGCACCGTCACTACGATTCCTTCCTGGCGCACCTGTTTGTTCCAGGTCTCGGCTCGTGTGAACCAGTTGTCGGGCGGCGGGTTCGTGGACCCGCGGAGAAACGCGACGATCAGCAGGTAGCGCACGGACTGGCTTTCAGGAAAATCCGGGTGAATCCAAAGCCGGTCGCCCGGTTGAAGGTTCGGCACATCGGAGATCGGCAACGTCTTGCCCGCGCGCGTGACGGTCACCTCGATACGAGGTCCCGTCAAATCGAAAGCCGTAGGCTCTGCGCCGGAGGTTCGGATTCCAATAGACAGCAGCGTTAGAAGCGCAAAACTCGCAGTAAGCGAGATACGAATGGCCGAACGGAAGCCACAGGTCCCCATCTCAAATTTGCTCCTGGGGCCGGGGTAAATATGGTACTACCTCCAAAACGCGCTCGGCCAACTAAAGTGCGTTCGTTTCCCGCGGAGTTCCCAATTTCAAACTTATCGCGGCAGCAGTTAAAACTGGCTCGATGGTTGGGCTCAGAATCACAAAGGCAACGAATAAACCCCTTCATCCTGGGGTGCAACAAAAGACGCACAGCGACCATTGCTTGCGTCCGAATCGGAACGCCCTCGTCTAAACTAATGTGCAGTGGTCCAACGGCCGGGATCGTGAGTCGGTGGAAAAGGGAACATGAGAATCCTTCTTTTCCTGGAGAAGTCACTGCTTCCGTTTTGCGCGCTAGCAGGGTGTCTCTGCTTGGGAGTGCAGAGCCTCTCCGGCCAACCTGCCACTTTACAGCACCGTATCACGTCGGCGGGCGGCCGCGTCGAGGACATCGAGCAACGCACTGGACCATTCGCTATCGCCGGACAGAACTACACCGTTGTACTGCACGGGAAACACCTTGTGAATGTGAGCGATCCAACACTCGTGCAGACCGTAGCGGGCGTGGAGATCAGCGACGCAGCCGGAAACGTGTCCTACCGGAAAATCTTTCCGTATGCGATCGAACAAGACCGCTTCCAGCGGAGTCTCTCAGCGTTTGTGCAGCTAGCTTCTGGAAAAACCGGCGCGGGCCTCTTGATCCACTACCGCGAGCAAATGGCAGTGTCCCAGACGAGCGCACTCCAAACGAGCGAATCATGGCAACTGTTTGGCTTGGTGAACGGCAAGCTTGCGCCTCTCGGCAAGCCCGTGCCCATCGGTGAGGGCGTCGCGGGTGCCCTTCATGGGGATGATGAGAGCGGCTAACGGCACTGTCTCCGCCATCAGCCAGCCCGACGCCATCGAAGTGCGCGCGTGGACGGGAAACTTCTACGTTTTTGTTCCGCTGCGTGTCGACTGGAGCCATGGTGGATTGGCCCAAGGGCAGCGTTGTGTGGAGATGTTCGGCGGCAGGTTAAAGGACGTCGGCTGCGACATGCGCGTGGAGACAGTTCGGAAACCACCTGCCGATCAATTCACCTTCGCGCGCGTGTTTGTCGAAGCCAACGAAAACCTGGGCAGCGTAGAACATGCGGTGGTGCAAAAGGATTCCAAGGTGGAAATCCTGGGAGCCCGCGCCATCACCACCTGGAATGAAAACGCGGAACTGATTCAGCCGGTCTTCGTTGATGTTTGGTTGCATGTGCGAATCGATGATCGCACCGGATGGATCCACGGTGAGGAAAACTTCGCCGCAGTCGGTTTGCCTGGCGGAAGTCCCGCCCCATGACAGCTTTTCGTTTTGCGGCCATCGGCCTATTGGTCGTTGTGGCCAGCGCGTTTGGATGGCGCGCGGTTCGCAGCGGCATGCACGCGCAAAAGACGACACTCCCCGCGCAGCCAGCCAATGCGCAGACAGCTAGTCCTCAGCTCCAAGGCACAGGATTGCACGCCCCTTCCACAAGTGCACCGGCAAGTGAATCTGCCAAGCACCTCAGCCATTTTTCCATTGCGGGCCGGGAGTACACCATTGATCTGGAAACGAAAAAAATTCAGCCCGGTTCCACCGGCGCGCAGGGTGACACCGTCGTAGCTATGGAAATTAAAGATTCCGAGGGGACAGTCCAATATCGAAGAACATTTCCCTACATCGAAGCGAAGGAGGATTATTTCGAGTCCTGGTCGGTTTCGGCGTTCCTTCTCACCGGGACAAATGGAACGGGACTGCTGGTCAGTTACGACGTCTACTCCGAGCCCTCGGCGCCAGAGGAGGAGCCCACCGGGTGGTTCCAGGTCTTTGGAGTGGTGAACGGAAAATTCATCCCCTTCGGCGCTCCGCTCGAGGTTCGAGGCGGCCTGCTGGACGAATATGCCGAGGGCCACACCTACAAGGCCACGCGCGCCCTGGGCGCGCAGGCAGATGCCATCGAATTCAAAACCTGGACCGGCCATTGCCGTTTGATCTATCCGGTTGGCGTGGACTGGGCGCAGGGCAAGCTGTCACCGGCCCAGGAATGTACCAAGTCTGCTGGCGCGCTTACTACCGGCTGCGAATACCGAGTCGTATCCGAGGACAAATTTTACACCGAAGGCATCACCTTCGTCCGGCTCTGGGCTAGACCCGATGAACAATCTGGCCAGCCCGTGAATATAGTTGTGAAGAAAGATTCCAAGGTAGCGCTGCTGACAGCCAGGGTCGCCACTCGGTGGGTTGAAGGCAACGCCGCTGGGCCTTCCGCCAACTCCAAGGGGCTCATCGACGACGCCGGAGGCTTTGGCGTCGCGGCTGATACCGAGTTGTGGCTGAAGGTGCGCATCGACGGCAAAGAAGGTTGGATGCACTCCGAAGAGGACTTCCGGGCTCTCGGCTTGCCCGAGGACCAGTAAGCACAGCAATGAGCGAGAGACGGCTGGCGATGCCGTACTGCGGCAGTTCCGATCATCTCCAGGTCCACCACATTTGCTCGCGAAGCCTGTTGGGTGACGACACAGAGGGAAATCTGATCACCCTCTGCGCTGATTGCCACAGCGACATCTATCGCAGCTCCAGCAGCTACCGGACTTGCTTACTAGTTTAAGTCCTATGAGTTCGACCGGCATCTACCTATAGAACAGTAAAAAAGGCCGCGATAAACGAGCAGCAAAGAGGAGCGCATGTACGTCATTACGGGTGCGACGGGAACACTGGAAGCGTGGTAGCGGAGATGTGTTGTAGGTCGTGACGGAAAGCGGTTGGAGCGAGGGGTTTCATTGTCTTGGCTTGGCTCAAGCGATGGTCGAGGATTATTTCTTGCGTTTTGGTAGGCGTCATCAGCTCCTTTCAATTGGTCCATATCTTGTACCCCGCAAGGAGAAATCGGGGCATGACTGGCGTCACGGACCGTTGTGACGGTAGGCGCAGGAAGTCCCTACTGCGAGGGCTGAGCGTTACTCTGGCGGTCGGGGCCGAGGACGTACAATCCGCCGTCAACGAGAATGGTTTGGCCGGTGACGGCTGTGGCTGAGGAAGCCAAAAAAAGGACAACTTCGGCGCACTCGTCAGCGGTCGCAAGTCGCTTCAAAGGCGTAGCCATTTCTTCGACGGTAAAATCGGAATCCGAATCCGGGCGGCCGGCGAAGTGAGTGCGGATGAGTCCCGGAGAAATCGCATTTACTCGGATTCCAGGAGCGAGGGCGCGGGCCAGGGATTTCGTCATCGTGATGACGCCTGCTTTAGAGGCGGCGTAGGCCATCGAACTCCCCACACCGGTGGAACCTGCGACAGATGCAACGTTGACGATTGCGGCGCCGGGCTGCTTCCTGAGGAGCGGGGCAGCCGCTCGCACGCAGTGGAAAAGGCCCCGGAGATTGACGTCGAAGGTCTTGTCCCAAATTTCATCCGTGAGATCATCGAGTTTGCGGTGAGGAACGCGAGTGCTCCAGCCAGCGTTGTTGACGAGCACATCGAGGCGGCCGAATTCACGCTCCACTTGTTCGAGCATCGCGCGCACTTCGGATTCAACAGAAACATCGGCAGCAACCGGAATGGCGGTGCCGCCAGCCGCGCGAATCTGTGCAACCAATTGCTCAGCGGCCTCGCGCGAATTGTGGAAATTCACTGCGACGGGCGCGCCTTCGCGAGCGAAACGCTCGGCAATCGCGCGTCCGATTCCAGTGGCGGCCCCGGTGACGAGAGCTGCCTTACCTTGAAGAGTCATCTCTTTTTTCTCGCCTAATTTCTTCGGCTGCGTTACTTCTTTTCGATCTCATTCGCAAATTGAGATGAATCGCGGTACTTCACCGTTTGCAGATGCTCGCAATAAAGGACCAGCTCGCCGGGAACCTTGAAAACTTCGTAGGAGACCCGGACCATTCCCATCGTCGGATATTTCGGACGCTTTTCGAGATTGGTGCGAATCGTGTAGAGCGTGTCGCCGATAAACACGGGCTTGATGAACCGCAACTTATCGTAGCCGTAGCTGAAAGTGTCAACATTATTGTGAGCCATCAGGCCCAAGCCAACGCTGAATACCATCGCCCCGGCTACCAGGCGCTTGCCGAAAATTCCTTCTTCTTTGGCAAATTGTTCGTCCGCGACGTAAGGGTGCATGTCGAGAACGAGCGCGTTGAAGGCCATGCTCTCGCCCTCAGAGATGGTCCGGCGGATCGAACGGGCGCGGAGGCCCACTTCAAAATCCTCGTAGAGCCAGACTTCCTGATTCCAGACTTTGATTTGAGTGTGCTTGGCTGGGTCGGGATTTGGGTTCGTCATGTGCGCTCCATCTGATTGCGCGCAAAATCGCGCTATGCGCGCGCTGCTGCCGAGGCAAGCCGCTCGGCGAAAGACTTGTTGAGCCACTCGATCAGCTGCGCGTCGGCGACCTGATTTTTCAAGCAGCGATTAATTTCGATTCCAGCGGCTTCGAAGAATCGGACAAATCCATCGAAGCGTGGCCGGACATAAGCGGTTCGCAGAGTCTCGAGCGTTCCCGAAAAAAAACCGCCCGCTTCGGAATCGATTTGAGGATTAGTCCATGCGGCCAGGCTCGCAGGCTGCCCGCCTTGTTGGAAATACGCGCCGCTTTGATGTTCCTGGCTGGCGAGCCACTTGGCATATGATACGGCAGCGGCGCGATGGGGGCTTTGTTTGCTGACCGCTATACCGGTGCCGCCGAGTTGCGTTCCGGCGCATCCGCGGTTGCCTGCGGCCGGGGCGTCGGCAAACGTCAGCGGAATCGGATTGTGGCGGCGAGAATAATTCGAGTAGCCGTAGGCCCACGGGCAATAGACGATATCCGGCGCTACGACCATTTGGTCGTAAACGTGAATTGGATTCCAGGTGGTCGAGTTGGGATGGGCAATCGCGATCAGGGCGTGCATACGATCAAGAGCCTCTTTTGCGACGGCTTCGTTGACGAATGGGTCGGCATTTTCAGCGACAGGATGCCCGAGATTCGCAGTGAAGGTGAAGAAGAGGCTGATCGCATCGATCGGGCAGGCCGCGACGGCTATGAACTTTCCGTGCGCGCGGGCTTTGTGGCCCAATTGAAGGACTTCCTCGAAAGTGCGCGGCGGAATGGCTGAGAGTTGCGACAACAAATCCGGACGATACGAGGCTACCTGAGTCGCAGCGTCGACGGGTAAAGCCCAAATTCCGTTTGCGTAACGGTAAGAGTCCCACGACGGGCCAACGGAATCGCGGGCGAACGCCGCTTTTTCAGCCTCTGTGAGATAGTCGCCCAGTTCGACGAGAACATCGTGCGCCGCTGCAAAACCGACAAAGGGATGATCCATGATAATGAGATCGTACCGATCGAGATATTGCTCGATCGGGGCCTCGCCGAATTCGCGCAGCGTCCGGCGGTCCCAGTGGATGCGAAGACCCGGATGAAGCGCTTCGTATTCTGACGCGCTCTTTATCAGAGGGGAATAACCGCGCGGGTGATCCCAGGTGAGTCCTTTTAGGATTACTTCCAGTTCGGTTCTCCGCCTCAGTGTTTTCTTGCTTGAGCGTTTGGCAAACGCGTGCTTTACGTCTTCGCGGCGCCGCTCTTCACTTGTACGATGAGAATGTGTTCGCAGTAGAGCACCACATCGCTGTGCTGGTTGATCACTTCGCATGCTTCGACGACGCGGCCAAACCCCGGACGCTTCGCATCTTCTTCTTTCGCCTTGATTGTGACGCGCGTGTAAATTGTGTCGCCTATGAAAACCGGCTTCGGAAAACGCAGCCTGTCATATCCGTAAGTGAATGCGACCGGATTGATCTGATTGGCCGTCAACCCGATTCCGATCGCGAATGTCATTGTTCCGTGAGCGATGCGCTGGCCGAACGGGGTCGTGCGCGCGAATTCTGCGTCTACGTGATGGGGAAAGAAGTCGCCGGAGTGGCCGGCGTGGACGACGACGTCGGTCTCCGTGATGGTCCGGCCGGAGGTTTTTCGCTGAGCGCCGACGGCGTAGTCCTCGAAGTATTCGATTTTTTCCACCGCCTTCGTTCCCTCGACCCGTTTCAGGGCTTCTTGCCACCTACAGCACTCGAAAGCTTTTGACTTGCCACTCGAAGCGCCGATTTCACATTCGCCGGTCCGATACGATCGCCGATGCGTGCGAGAAATGGAACAGAGAGCGCTGCGATTGCATCGCCGTGCTGATTCAGCACAGGAAACGCAATGTTCGTGACGCCTCTGACCTGGTAGCTGGGCATCTCCTCGTAACTTCGTTTGCGAATCCGGGCCAGATGCCGATGGAGATCGCGTGGCAGCTGCCGGCCGGTTCGCTGCTTCCATTCCGCGAGCGCGCGATCTCTCACCGCGGTTTGTTGAAACGCGAGAATCAAGTGGCCGGAGGCCGTGTTGAGAAGATCGACGCGCGCACCGAGCTTCAGTGCGAACCCAGCGGTTCGAGGCGCGTCCACCTGCGCGACGACGATCACTTCCCCATTGCTCAGCATGGCGAGGTGGCAAGACTGGCCGGTTTCGTGGGCTACCTTCTCCATAAGCGGGCGCGCTTCAACGGCGAGACGATGTAAAGGCTGATGGCGGTGCGCGAGTTCAAAAAGTCTTAGCGTAAGTTCGTAGTGCTCGTCGGATGCGGCCTGCGAAATGTAACCGCGTTCCTCCAGGCACACGAGCATCCGAAAGATTTCGCCAACCGTGCGACCCAGACGCCGGGCAGCTTCGCTCGTGGTGAGACCGGCGGGCTCTGAAGCGAATAGCTCGAGAATATCCAGACCCTTGTCGAGAGCTGGCGCTGCATAGCGGACGGGCGTCGAGCGGGAGGGAGTGCGCGCGCCGGTGCGCGTGGGGCGAAGGGCTAACATGGACAAGGATAAGACTACACCATTACACTTAATTTCTCTAATGAAAATATGATTTCATATATGCAATACTGTTTGAGGGCGACTGAACCCGCGCGAACCCCGCGAGAGCCCTTCTGTAGGAGAAAGTGATGGAAATCCCCACAATCCAGTCAGGCACTACGAACGCAACGAACGACCTACCCCTAAAAGGGTCGCTCGTGCTCGATTTCAGCCAGTTTCTTTCCGGACCGCTGGCCACTCTTCGATTGGCGGACATGGGCGCACGAGTCATCAAGATCGAACGGCCTGGACAAGGCGATCTTGGACGAACACTCTATTTGAGCGATATGGATATCGACGGCGTGAATACGCTATTTCATGCAATCAACCGCAACAAAGAAAGCTTTGCGGCCGATCTGAAAGATCCGAGCGATATGGAAAAGCTGCGGCGCTTGATGGCGCGTGCCGACGTGGTGGTTCAGAATTTCCGGCCCGGAGTGATCCAGAGGTTGAAGCTTGATTACGAAAGCGTCTCGCAATCGAACCCGCGCATCGTTTATGGATCGATCAGCGGTTATGGAGAAGCCGGCGAGTGGCGCGATCGTCCCGGTCAGGATCTATTGGCACAGGCGCGTTCTGGAATCATGTGGCTGAGCGGCGACGAAGGCGACCCGCCCACTCCGTTCGCGCTGGCAATCGCCGATATGCTCACCGGGCACAATTTGTGCCAGGGAATTCTGGCGTGCCTGGTGCGGCGCGGCATCACGGGGCGAGGCGGGCACGTCGAAACGAGCCTTCTCGAATCGCTCATCGACTTTCAGTTTGAAGTTCTCACCACATATTTGAATGATGGAAGACGGCCGCCACGGCGCAGCGCTTTTCGAAATGCGCATTCTTATCTATCGGCACCGTACGGAGTGTACGACACAAAGAACGGACATCTGGCGCTGGCGATGATGCACCTTCCGACGCTGGGATCGCTACTTGGCATTCCCGAACTCGCCGAGGTGAAAAATTCGGCCGATGCATTCCGCCGGCGAGATGAAATCAAACGGTTGATTGCGGATCGATTGCGTCATGAGACGTCGGAGCACTGGCTCGGTATTTTGGATGCTGCGGATATCTGGTGTTCCGAGGTGCTCGATTGGCCGAAGCTACTTGAGAGCGGGGGCTTCCAGGAGCTGCGGATGCTTCAGACGCTGGCGAATGGAAAGGGACTCGAAATTCTCACAACGCGCTGTCCGTTTCGCATCGACGGCGAGGTGCTATCAAGCGCGAAACTCGCGGCGAAAGTGGGGGAGCAGACGGCGGCGATTGCGGAAGAGTTCGGCCTGTAGCAAGCGAGACTAGAAGCGGCCAAATTTCCGGTAGGCGTCGACCGGGTGCATGCCTTTCAGAATCGATTTTCGAACCAGATTTTCGGTCTTCACCACGGACTCAGCTTTTGTCACCACTTCCTCCGCGATCGTTTGAGGTATTACGAGAACGCCGTCACGGTCACCCACGATGTAATCGCCCGGCTCAATGTGGACGCGGCCGAGCTCGATTGGAACATTGTGAGAGACGAGACGCCAGCGGCCAACGATGTCAACGGGAGTTTTGTATCGTGCGAACACGGGAAATTTGAGCTTCAGAATGTAGTCGGTGTCGCGCACGCCGCCGTCAATCACCGCACCACGAGCGCCGCGAAATTGTGCAGTCTCGCTCGAGAGCTCGCCGAGATGGGCTGCGAAATCATCCTTCGGCTGGCTGACGAGGACGTCGCCGGACTTTACATCGCCGAGCATTTTCAGATACGGAATGAAAACAACTTCGGGGTCTTCGCTCGCGGTGGGCTCGCCCGCGATCGTCAGGGCGCGGCCAGCGAGCGTGTGGCCGGGATGAAGGGATTGGATTTCCTTCGGCAACGCCTGGTGGTGAAACCCCATTTCGTCAAGAATGTCGCTGATCGCTCCGGTGTAGGGAATTTTCGAAAGTCTTTCGATCAGTCCCGGCGTTTTTTGTTTTTTCATGATCTTTGAGCGCGACCTTTCATCGTCCTAGCAACAGTTGTCAGTGCAGCCTGTAGATTCGGATTGCGTTTTCCCGAAACAGTTTTCTCTGATTCGCTTCCCCTGCGGAGTCGGTGAGAACAAGTAATGTTTCGAACCACTTTGTGTAACTGGCGGTGAGATTGCACACGGGCCAGTCGCTGCCAAACATCACGCGATCCCATCCGAAGGACTCAATCACGTGGTCGACGAACGGACGCAGATCTTCTGCTTCCCAAGTCGCCGGATCCGCGTACGCGACGAGTCCGGAAACTTTGCATGCAACGTTGGGAAATTTCGAGAGCTCGCGGATATGCTCGCGCCAGGGATACTGTGCCTGACCCTTCACATCCGGAACACCGCAGTGGTCGAGAATGAACGCGACATCAGGGCACTTCGACGCCAGGTTAATAGCGACGGGAAGCTGGCGCGCGAGAACGCAGATGTCGAATGAGAGGCCGTACTCTTCGAGGCGGGCCACGTTCTCAATGAACACTTTCCCTCGGCCGACTTCATCCGGCCCAGTGTGAAGAATTCGCCGAATCCCTTTCACTTTCGGGTGCTCCGCAAGCTCGTCGAGGTGTGCCTTGAATCCGTCGTGTTCAGGCCGCCCGGACGCAACGATGCCAGCGATGCGATTTTCGAAATCGTCTGCCATTCGCTGGACGTGCAAGGCTTCGTCCATCATTTGCGATTCATCGACATCGCATTCCACGAACACCGTCTTCTCGATTTCAAGGCCGCTCGTCGCATCGCGATAGTCGCTGAGGCGGAACGAACGGTCGAGTTTCGGCAGCGGCTCGAGCCACGCATAGTGAAAGAGATCTTTGTCCCAGAGATGCTGGTGGGTGTCGACGATTTTCATAGTGGAGGCTAGTCCGTGTGAAAGACTTCTTCCATCTCGGCCCACCACTCTCCCTCTTTGGGCGTGTCAAGCGGTTGCTGCATCGGCATCATCACGGCCCACCACTCCTGGGTCCGGCGATCGGCGGCCATTTTTGCCATGTCGGCTTTGTAGTCGGTACCGTGGTATTCGAAGTAGCCGAAGAGGAAATCGTCCTTGAGATAGATGGAATAGTTGCGGATGTTGCATTTTTTGATCATCTCGAGGACATCGGGCCAGACGGCGGCGTGATAGCGTTTGTATTCTGCAATCGCTTCGGGCCTTACCTTGATAACCGAGCCATAGCGTTTCATGAGATGGCAGCCTTTCTATGGGCGAATCGCTCCGATCGTCCGGAGCGGCGGGAGTTTTGAATTAGGAAAATGGATTCAAGCTTAGAATTCACGCAGTGATTTCCTCCGGACGCACGGCTCGCTTTTCGGCCATTGACTGATACTCAGCGAATACAACCTGTAGCGTCTGCAAGTTGTCGCGGCCGCTCGTCTCCGGCTCAGAATTTGTTTCAATCGCACACATCAGCGAAGCCATCGGTCCGACGAACGCGTCCGGAATCCACATCGTATCGAGGCGGGCCGAAAACCAATACCCCGGGTTGCGCTTGGACATGAATTCGAGAGTGTCGGGACGTCCCGTGGGATAGTTGTACATCAGGCCGATCGTTCCCTTAATCACGCCTTCTGTGCCTTCGAGCCTAAAAATCGCGTAGGGGTCGTCCGTCCACGTGGAGTGGCAAACGTCAATCAGCACTTGGAGACCGGATGCATATTCCCAGACCGTCAGCGTTTTGGTTTCCGCAGTAGTTGTTTCTCCAGGAGCACGGCTGCCACTTGTGAAAACGGAATTGGGCTGGCCGAGCAGGTAACGCAGAGAATCAATGTAATGGATGCTGTGGAACATTACTTCCAGGCGCTTGCCCGCGTAGATCCAGGGCCACATACTCCAGTCCGTTTTGCAGTGCACCTGAATCGTTCCGTAGAACGGAGCGCCGAGCCAGCCCTGGTCGATCAGCAGCCGCGCGCAGCGGATACCCGCATCCCAGCGCATCTGCTGGTTCACGGCGATTTTCACTTTTGCTTTCGCGGCGAGTTCGACGTTGCGGACGGCCTTGGAAAATTCATCGGCGAAGGGCTTTTGGCACAGCATGTGTTTCCCGGCGGCTGCGGCCTTCTCGACGATTTCCGCTTGGGCTGCCGGATAAACTGCGATATCCACGATTTCGATTTGCGGATCTTTCAGCAAGTCGTCGACGTTCGCGTGGACTTTCGGAATGCCGTGATCGCGTGCCGTTTTCTCTGCGGCTTCTAGATTCCTGTCGGTAACGCCGGCGATTTTGAACCCTGCGCGCTTGTAGGCCGGCAAGTGCGCGTAATTCACGATGCCTCCGGCTCCGATGATTCCGATTCCACGCTCCAGATTGCGGGGCAATGTTGGTTTGTAGTCGAGTTGTGGGAAGACATCAGCCATATCGCAATCCTCTTTTCGAATCGGATCTAACTTCTTTCACTCGCTCTTTTCACTTGGTCTTTTCACTTCGTCTGGGCCGATGCGGCATTCTGAATCGCGGCCAAGCCCTGCTTGGCGTCGTTGTCATCAGAATTCAACTGCAACGCTGTTCGGAGTTCCTTCTGAGCTTGGTCAAGCTTGCCCGTGCGGACATACATCATGCCGAGGTTCTTGTGCAGATGCGCGGCTTCGGGGCACTCGCCGCAGAGCTCAAGGGCTTCTTGCATTTGGGCGAAAGCCTGGGGCCAATTCTGTGCGTTCGATGCCTCGAGGGCAAAATTACCGAGTTGTTGTACGCGGTCGGTGATCTGCTGGTTCTTTTGAAGCGTGTCGTAGCGATCCTGATATTGCTGTGCATCCGGATCGTTCGATTTCCTCAAAGCGCGGGCCAGATTGTAGAGAGCCTGGGAATAGTTGGGATCGGCTTGAAGCGCGAGTTTCCAATGAGCGACCGCCTCAGCTGTTTTTCCCTGATGTTCGAGATTCTGGCCGAGGAGAAACTGTGCGTCTGGATTGCCCGGCTGAAGAGCGATCACTTTTTCGAAAAGCTTGGTGGAGCGATCGAGATCGTTGTCCTGCTTCGCCGCGAGGGCGAGGAAGTAGAGGGCGGGGGCATGATTGGGCTCCAAACGCAGCGCTTCTTCGAGCTCCTTACGCGCGTCTCCGTATTTGGCGGTTTCGAAATAGAAGCGGCCCAGATTGTAGTGAACGGCCGGCGAGCGGGGATCGAGACGTGCGGCCTCTGAGAACTCTTTGAATCCATTTGTGCGATCGTATTGGTCCACGAGGGCGATTCCGAGATTCAGGTGTGCATCGGCTGAATTTGGCTCGAGCGACACCGCTTTGCGAAAGCTTTCTACCGCCTCTGCTGCGCGGCCGGTCTTGCCCTGGATCATTCCAAGAGCCGTGTATACGCCGGGATCACCAGGATTCATCTGAATGGCCGTGCGCAACTGTTGTTCGCCTTGCGCCACCTGCCCATGCTCAGCGAGCAAGAGACCGAGATTCACGTATGCTTTCGTATATTTTGGATCGCTCGCGATCGCTTGCCGATAGAACGTTGCGGCGTCGGAATCCTTTCCTTCCCTGCTGTAAAGGACACCGAGATTGTTTTGCGCGTCGGCGTATTGCGGATCGCTTGCGATCGCTTTCTTGAATGCGGCCTCCGCTTCGGCCGTTCGACCGCGCTGCATTGCCAGGATGCCGAGCTGGTTGTGGGCAAGTGCGAAATCCGGATTCAGCTGGATGGCCTTTTCGAGTTCTTGGCGCTCGGCGGATTGATCGCCGAGTTTATCGAGGGCGAGCGAGAGATTGTAGTGCAACTGCGGATTTTTCGGATCGGCGCGCAGGGCTTGGCGATAGGCGCCGGCTGCGGCGCGGGCATCTCCGGTGGCCAGAAACTGGTTTGCCTGGGCATTGAACTTACCAGCTTCAGCATGCGAATCACCGCGCGACGCGAGTGCAGCAGATTCGCCGTGCTCCTTCTGCGCGAGTTCCTTCTGGCCGCTTTTCGCGAGTAATTGAGCGAGTTGGTCGTGCACTTCAGGTGCGGACGGCCGGATTCTTTCCGCAGCTCTCAATTCGCGAATAGCGCGTTCGGTCTGGCCGGTTTCCGCGAGTGCGAATCCCAGTTCGTAGTGAACTTCGTAGCTCGAAGGATTGAGCCGCGCTGCCCTTTGCAGCAACTCGATCGAGGGGTCCCATTGCTGAAGCCCTTTATAGGCGAGACCTGCGGTGTAATAGCCCTGATAATCGAGCGGCTCACGCTCGACGTACTCGCGCAGCGGGGAGATCGCATCCAAAAATTCTTGCTGCGAGATGAGGGCGCGACCGAGGGAGAGACGGGCTTCGTCCTTATTGGGATCGAGGCGCAATGCTTCGCGAAACTCGACGATTGCTGCCTCGAGACTCGGCGGCTGGGCTCCGGCTTCGAGGACTCCGAGGCCCACATGGGCTTCCGCAGAATCCGGGTGAGAGGCCACGAGTTGTTGCAGCGTTTCCATGGCTTGTGCAGGCTGTCCCGCTTGCGAATATGCGAGCCCCAGAGCCACGGTAACCGGCACGACCTGTTCGGGGGCTGGAGGCTGCGCCAGGGCCTTCTGAAGCAGCGCAATAGCTGCCGGCGTGTTTCCTTGCGCTACGAGAACCTGTGCGAGGCTAATCGCGGCGCCGGGGAAATTTGGATCGATCTTAAGGACCGCGTCGAATTCCGCGGCGGCCGGCGTTAGCTTTTTTTGATTGTAAAGCAGCGTACCCAGAGCGAAATGCGAAGTTGCTGAATCGGGCTTTTCGCGGATTGCGGCGCGCAGTTCGGTTGTAGCGTGGGTCGGATCGCCAGACGTGAGAAGGGCGAGGGCGAGATTGTAATGGGCTTCCCAATACTTGGCGTCGAGCCGGAGCGAGATCTGGAACGCGGGTATCGCGCAATTGACTTGTCCGGCAGCAGCGAAGAGCGCGCCGAGTGTGTTGTAGGCGCCGGCGGTGGGGTGATTTTTGACCGTTTCGAGCAGCATCGAGATTTGTTCGGAGCCGCTTTGGGGCGCGAGGCATTGTTTGGGTAAGGAGTTCGAGGGCGCAGGATTTGGGGCGCTCCGCGGGCTGGCGGGAGGCTTGGTTTGCGCGGAGCACGGCATCGTCAGGCTGGCGAGAGCGGCAGCGACGCCGAGCAGCAGGCATCCTACGCGCGCATTGTGCAAGAAAGCGAAGTTCGTGACGCGCTCGTTTTTGCTGCGATTAGAAATTCTGTAAGTGGTGGGTTTTGACTGAGTTGATTCAGTTTTTGAACGGGTGACGGTTGCGGTTAGTCGGGAGGCGCCAAGAGTAAGCTCAGTCGCCTTACCGGTCCTGGCGCTCGTTGTCATGTCTCAGGCGTGACGGTAGCAGGGTGCGGAGAGGTCTGCAACCGGTTGTTGGTGTAAGAGTCGAGTCGTCGAGGCGGAGTGATCGCGCAAATGTTGGAGTGGTCTTAGAGTCGGATTAACTGCGGCACCTAAAGGCCCGGAGTCTCTGAATTTCATTATCCCGCGGTTAAAAACGTGGGCCACAAAAACGGCCGTTGCGTGAAAATGCCATGCTGTTTACTTCCGATACTCGACGCCGCTTCTTGGACAAGAACTCCGGGAGTGACGCCGCTGGGGTGGTCGGGGGTTACGTCACGCGCAATCGGTACGCTGGCCGCGACGTGCAAGTTGCGAGCGCCACTCCCGGATTCTTGCGCCGGCACGAGAGGAAATGCCGGCGCGGTGGAAATTCGAACATTAGAAGTAGAACTTGACGCCGAACTGCAACTGCCTCGCGAAGCTTCGTGTGCTGGAGACGACATTGAAAGTTGGGTCGGAGATATTTTGGTCCGGTGGATTCCAAGTCGGGGTATTAAGGACATTGAAACCCTCGAAGCGGAACTCAAACCTGTACCTTTCGTTGATTGGAAATTCTTTGAACAACGACAGGTCGAGATTTCTGAACCAATCTGCGCGAAGCGAATTGCGGCCGAGATCCCCGAAGGACCCGAATGCTTTTGGCGGGATCGTAAACGCTGCAGGATTAAGCCATTCGTTGGGCCCTTTGTTCGAAGCGTACAACGGCACGCCCGGCACCCTGTTCAAGCGGTCGTAATACCCATTGCAGCACCCAAAGTTGAGAGTGAGCGCCTGGTCGCCGCCAACACCGACATCAAAGGGTTGACCGGAAGTGAGCGTTGCGATGCCATTGAACGCCCATCCGCCGATCAGATAATTCACAACCTTATTATCAGTCGAGAACCTCTTCCCACTTCCGAAAGGCAGTTGGTAGACCCACGCGGCAGAGAATATTTGGGGTATGTCGATCGCAGAGGGCCCCCTGTCCGCATTGACATTGTATGGGTTCTCGATCCCGCAGCCTTCGACTCCGTACCAGCCGGTGCATCCGATGTCGACGCTTTTCGACCATGTATAGGAGACCAGGTAAGTTAGCCCGTGGTAGGACTTGCCGTCTAGGGAGACCTGGAGGGCATTGTAGTGACTTCTCCCGCCGCTATAGTCGAATGGAGTTGGGGTGACAGGAATAGGGACAGTTGGTGTGGCGCTGGTGGTATCGAAATAGTGGAGAGGCTGAGTCCCGGTTGCGGGGTTGATCGTATTCGCATAAGGACCCAAGTCAAGACGCCCGCCATGGGATCCCACGTAGTTCGCTGTAAGAACCGTGTGGGTCCCGAGTTCTTGCTGAACGCCCAAGTTCCACTGATCGGCATACGGGCGTTTCAAGTAAGGATCGGCGAACCAAGTCGTCTGGTTAAACGGCGTGGGACCCGTAACCGGAATGGAAGTCCCCTGACTAAGTGGATCTTGCGCAAACACAGTCGGCGCAGACTTGAGCGCATTCAGATTGCTGGCGCCGAGCTGATCTAGACTCGGCCACGTTCCCTCGAAATTCTGAGCAGTTTGAGTAATTGCCGCCCAGTTGTCATAGAACCGGCCGTACGCCGCACGAATTACCGTGTGTTCGTGGATCTGGTATGCCAAACCGATGCGCGGTTGAAAATTCTTCAAATCATTGTGATAAATGGCACCGCCCGCGAGAGGGGTCACGCTCACACTCCCTGGCAGCACGCCGCCTGGAATGCAAGGAGCGGGCACGGCGGGAGGATTGCAAGCCGGCGCGTTTCGCTCGATGTAGTAGATTCCTGTTCGGGCGTCCAGGTCCCCCACGAAGTTGTTAGCGTTACCGTTGTCGCCGTAAATCGGCATGAGAGTTAAGTCATAGCGGAGACCCAAGTTCACGGTCAGCTTGTCGGTGGCTCGCCACGAGTCCATGAAGTAGGCACCATCGACCCACCCACCGTGTTCGGTCTCGACGACGTTGCGGCGAGTGCCGGAGTTAGGAATCCCCAAGAGGAAGGAGGCAAGAGCGTTACCGGTGTTGGTGGTAAGAGCGGTGGCTGAATTCGCAGCGGCGGTGTTCGCGGCGGAAAACACGACAGCAGAATTCAGGTACACCGCATTCGCATTGTTCGACGCAAAATTCACGCCCATGCGGAATGTATGGCGTTGATAGGTCTTGGTGAAGTTCCCGCCGTATTGCCAGATGTTCGAGGCCTTAGTGTAGTCAACCTGAGCGGCGTTGTGCGCGCTCGCATTCGGATTACCTATAAAACCCAGGATCGCCACGATCGGTACCATCTCAACCCCGTTTCTGAAATTCGACGCGAAGTTGGGATTGAAGATCGTGGCACCGAAGCTGGGCGGCGCTCCCGATGGGTTCGAGCCTTGATTGATTGTCAGAACAACGCGACCAAACGTGAGATCAAGCAAACTGCTGCTGGAAAAAGCGTGGCTATATCCAACGCCGACGTTGAAGCCGTCCGTCTTTTGACTGTGCGGGAGCCCTTGGAATCCACCTGACCCACTCACGGGTTGCCAGAAACCGACATACCGGGCCCAGAGATTGTCCCGCTCAGTGAACTGATGATCGATTCTCAACGTGCCCGTATCCTGGCGCGTCACCGTCGCCGTCGAGTCAACGCCATTGAAATTCGGGTTTCCTATCAAGTTGGGCCCTGGGAAGATCTTCTGCGCGTAAGTCACCATGTTCGCATTGATCAGGCCCGAAGGAATCATGTTGCACGGCGTACCCGATGCCTGGGTGTTATTAGGCAGCAGCGGAGAGGGTGCGCCTCCCGTGCAAAGGAAAGGAGAATTGGTAAATCCGGAAGGGCTCGTGCTATCGGGAACGACGCTATAGGGGTTGTAGATTTGATTGGGGAACGAGGAAAGATCGCCGGCTAACTCAGCAGGTACATTGGGTGTGTTGTAGAGCACGGCGGGAGGTACTTGATTGAAGCGGTATCCCTCGTAGGCCGCATAAAAAAAAGTCTTCGGAGGGCCGGAGTCGTGCCATGGGAGAACGATCGGACCGCCGCCCGCGCCACCAAACTGATTTTGATTGAATTGGTAGGGCGCGCCCTTAGGTTGAAAGGTCGGCAATGCGTCCGTGCTTGCGCCCCTGTGAAATTCCCACCCAGATCCGTGATACTGCGCGGCTCCCGATTTCGTGACGACGTTAATCAGGCCGCCAAGAGAGCCGCCGAAGGATGCATCGTCGTTGTGGGATTGAACCTTGAACTCCTGAATGTCATCGAGGATTGGCGCGACGGCATAAGTGCTGCCAAACGATCCCTGATTGTTAACACCGTCCAGCATGAATAGGTTACTGCGGTTCGTCTGGCCGTTCACGGAGGGATACGTGAATGCTCCGACCGGATTCGACCACACGCCACCCGTGCTGCCGTTTTGCGAGACGTTGACGGTGACAACGCCCGGTGTCAGCGCCAGGAGTTGAGTGAAGTTCCGACCGTTGAGCGGCAGGTCGTTCACTTCCTTTCTAACAATGGCGACGCCTAGCTCGGAAGTGGAGGTCTCAAGAACCGCGGCGGTGGCCTGGACCGTCACTGTCTCCTTGACTGAGCCGGTCTTGAGCGTGAAATCGTATGTTGCCGTCTGGTTGACGACGAGATTGATGTCTGACTGTACGGAGGTGGTGAAGCCGTCTTTACTGACGCGGAGATCGTAGTTGCCCGGCTGGATATCAGTGAGGACGTATGCGCCGACGGAATTGGTGCTCGCCGGGCGGTCGAGGTTCGTTCCGTTGTTGTGCAGAACGACCGACGCGTCTGGAATGATCGCACCCGACGTGTCGCGCACGGTGCCGTTGATCGCGGCTTGCGCTTGCGCGTGGGCAGTTCGCGGCTGCAGGAGGCACAGAGCCCCGAGGAAAAGGGCGCCCCATGCTAGAGTCCGAAACTTGAAAATCCGGCAAGCATTCTGAGATGTCATCGTCGCCTCTCCCAGCCTCAGGTGCGCAAAGCACACCAGCAGCCTGTGCTCCCTGTTAGTGCAGTTCGAGCCACAAAATCTCGGTTGATTGCCAAAAACGCCAGTTCGAGCAAAATAGACAACCCCAATGGCTGCGTTCATTAACAATATTTCGGGGTAGTGTCAATAAAAAAATTTTATTTGTTTGAACGGCATTTCAAATAGTGGTACGAATGGCTGCCTTGAATTTGATTCTTGGACTCTTAGCATTGCCAATATGGATTGACGGAATGGGCAACCTGGGGCACGCGTTTTATCTATTGAAATCGGATACCAATACGGTACAGTAGTCGCGGGGCCACCTGAAGGCGAACCGCAGGAGGTAAACGGTCTGTGGCTGTGGGCGTAATCTCGAAGGTATTTCGGATCCTGGAGGCGATCGAGGCGTCGCCTTCGGGGTTGGCGCTAAAGTCCATTAGCGAAGCCACGCGTCTGAACAAGAGCACGGCCCATCGGTTCCTGAAGCACCT
>Ga0209625_1000032_pt1 | contig 26095 bp, 15 predicted proteins | sample JacPin_JW_Ref_M2_FD_187960 | JGI IMG/M metagenome (GOLD analysis project Ga0209625, IMG submission 187960) | Forest soil microbial communities from Algoma, Ontario, Canada - Jack Pine, Ontario site 1_JW_Ref_M2 (SPAdes) (version 2) | ecosystem: Environmental > Terrestrial > Soil > Boreal...
CAGCTTGGCTGGAACGATAATCGTCCCGCGCTTGCCTACCTTCACCGCTTCCATGCAACCCTCCGTATGTCAGTATATCAGAATCTCTGTAATTCAGGCATATACAACAACTCGAATCAAGCCCCCAATGAAGGCGCTTCGTGTGACCCCTTACTTTGCCGACAATAACCTGAGATTCTATCGTCGCGCGCCGGATATCGCCATCCCGGCGATTCTCAGCGCGAAACCGTCACCCCACTGGGGACTCGAACCTCTACCGTGTCAATCTATCGTTCCTAGGTTTTACAACGACTTACAAGACCGCGGGGACTGCCAAAGTACGCGGAAGTCATATAAGACATACTTTTTGTGGGTTGGGTTGTGGGTTGGAAATCCGAGAATGGATGTAGGGCTGTTCGTTGCGCGGTGTGCCAGCTATTGACTCGCCGCCGAACCGTATGATAGCATGATATCACTGTTGATTGAGGGGAGATAGATCGTGGGACAACTTGTGGTCCGGAACATCGAGAATGTGGTAAAGACACGCTTGCAGCGTCGCGCCAAACGACATGGTCGCAGTATGGAGGAAGAGGTGCGAGATATTCTTCGCAGTGCAGTCAGCGAGGAGGAAATCCCAAGCGGCGGACTCGGGACTGATATCTCCAGGTTATTCATGAAAACTGGTCTCGACTCGGATGTAGCTGAACTCCGCGGACACGCCATCAAGCCGGCGAAGTTTGAGTCATGATCGTTCTGGACACGAACGTACTCTCAGCGCTTATGCGGCAATCACCGGATGCGAAGGTCATTGCCTGGCTCGACAAGCAGCCTCGCACATCCGTTTGGACAACGTCAGTAACCATCCTTGAGGTCCGGTTTGGACTTCAGATCATGTCGGCCGGGAAACGAAGGGCTCTGTTGCTGGAGACCTTTGAAACCGTCCTCGAGAAAATGGGTCGCCGAATCGCTCCTTTCGATGATGCTGCGGCCGTGCAAGCCGCTGACTTGATGGCCTTCCGACAACGCAAGGGTCGGCCGGTTGATCTGCGTGACACCATGATCGCTGGGATCGTGGTTGCACGCCATGCGACTCTGGCAACTCGCAACGTGGTCCATTTTGAAGATCTCTCTGTGCCGGTCGTCAACCCTTGGCTTGTCTGACAGTCAGCATTAACTAGCCGAGGTTCCCTAAATCGAAGAGGGGTGGGCTCCTCCCACACAATCTTCCGATTCTGACGCAGGCAACGTGTTACGTCCTCAGCTCCCTGAGGTGAACGCCAGTTTGCTGATCAGATCCAAACGGAATCGAACTGTTTTCCCATTTCGGTCATCGGTGAGGCTGATGCTTTCGACATCGCAATAAGTCCCGGACCAGTCCTGCATCGCATCGGTCTCAGTTGCGAGGTAAACACCAAAAATATTGAAAACGACAAAGATCGGGGGAACGCTCAGAGTCGGGCGGCTTGGTCTAGGAGCGTTCGACCTTGGGCTTCGACTGAGCTCCTAGCGGTTCGCGGAAAGGATCCATCGGAATCGGCGCGTACTCGACCGCGATGATCTCGAGATGCTCCGTCTTTCCTGGCGCAAGCAGGTTCACGCGGTCGCCGGGGCACGACTTCATCAGCGTATTGCCGAGCGGCGAGCGCCAGCTGATATAGCCGCGGTCGAGGTCCACCTCGTCGATGCCTACGATCGAGACGACGTGTTCGAGACCGGCGGCATCCTTGTAGGTCACGGTTGCGCCGAAGAAGGCGCGCGTCGCGGCTGACACTGGACGCGGGGCGGCGGGATCGACGACCACGGCCGCGTCAATGCGTTTCGTGAGAAAGCGAATCCGCGAATCGATCTGGCCTAACCGTCTTTTGCCGTAGAGGTAGTCGGCATTTTCACTGCGGTCCCCGTTACTGGCAGCCCACGCTACGACCTCCACCACTGCGGGCCGCTCGCGACTCAGTAGGAACACCTGCTCGTCTTTCAGCCGCTGTAACCCGGCGGGCGTGATGTAGTTTTTGAGCGTCGGCCCCGCTGGCTCCGGCCGAGGTCCTCGGAGTGGCCGCTTTTCTCGCGTTTGCCAATCTGCCATGGGATTTCGTGTACTTGCGGATGACCCAATCTTGGAAGTTCCGCGCCTCGGTCCCGATAATTCCTCGCACGGTGAACGTGACGTACGCTGGCTAGATGTCGAATGATACATCGGCCTTCCTATGGCAGTCTTAGAAAATGCGGTGACCCGTCCGATTGCCTATCAGGGCGAAGAAGTATGCGGTCACCTAAGCGATGAGGCGAGGAGGTGCACATTTCCAATGAATGACTAGGTTGTCACCGATTCTGCGATGCGGATTGTGGAAGAGAGGTCCGGGCGTCACCTTTTCTGCTTATCAGCAAGAACACAAAGATTGCGAAGAAACACACAAGGATGAGAACCGGACCAACTTTACTTTGCCGTCTTGATTCCATATTAGCCCCCGAAGGAATTAAAACAACGTCTACAACGATCATCCGGTCAATCCGGCCATAAAGATAGCTGGCCTTAAGTACAATTTCGGGTCACAGTCCGCGGAGCACAGGTCGGACGAATCCGACAAAATACCCCCGTCGCCTTGCTCCGCGGCCCCAGGACGAACCTAAGTGTGCAAGCATAGGGTGTTATCCCCCGTCTCTTTACAGCTTTTCACGGAATTGAGAATCAAGAGTGCCATCGCATAAGTCGCGGCGGGGACGTCAAGCCATCCAAGCAAGTAGATTTGCGAGCGTCGCGCTCTCGGTCGAAACCGTTCCGCGGGGCATGGAAGGTCCAATAGCCACGGCTTGCGAGTGATTCTCAAACCACGCCAAGAAGGAAGATTGCTCTGCTCCGGCCAAGCTTCGTTGGTTGATCCAGTTGTAGTACGCGCCCATGTCACCGTCAACGAGAGAGCCCATGGGGTCAAGCTCGGCATTGGCAGGATTCGCCAAGAGCAATGCGTTCATCGGCTTTTGCCGCTGCCGCGGAGCGAAGCGGACCAACAACGTAAGCGGCTGCGCCCGGCGGAGAACTTCGCGCGCGGTCCATTGCACGAACGTCGTGCTGAAAATCTGTGTCCCTGAACCCTCGGTTAGAATCCTCAGTTGGAAACGATTGAGGATCGGGTCGCCCTCTTTGCTGAAACCAAGATCCTCGGGGCGCATTCGGGCAAGGAGTGAACGCAATTTCTCGGGACCTATGCCGGGCTTCTCGATCTCGTTTCGAATCCTGGCGGATAAGGCCACTCGTGCCGCCCCCAGGGCGGCGTACGAAATGCAAGCCACCGCGGGGTGGGGAGAAGCTGCTTGTCCCCCGTCAACGTACCAGTGGCCATACGCGGTAGGAAGACTCTTGGCTCTTGCTGTGACGGCATTTAAGAGAGTATTGAGTCCGTTTTCCGGTTTAATCCGGTCGAAGTATGTCCCGTAAGATCGCAGCTTTTGAAACAGAGGCTTTTCGTATTCATCTACGCCCTTGCCGATGACCGCTATGCCTAATCGTGGCGCAGGAGGGGAGTCCGCGGGGACAACCTTGCGAAGGCGATCACCGTAGGCGACAGCAGCGTTCCGGAAGTCGTCCAATTGCTGCGAAGACCAGAGGAAAGCCGAAAGTTGTTCCACAAACTGAGCGGGATCACTTACCCAGTCCATCGCTTCCAGACTGGGCGAAAGGCGAATCCGTGCGAAGCCGCTCAACCAGTCATTTGTTTCCTGGGTGGAAAGGGAATTTAGGTTTGCTAACTCTTTTTCGATCGTTCTGCGTTCGGACGGAAACCTGAAATCGTACTCGATGATTTCTCGCAAAAGATTGGGCAGGAAAGTCAGCGGCAAGCGCCGAAAGACCGAGAGGCTTCCAACGGCGAGTTTCCTGGCCTCTGGAGGGTAGCCATCAAAATTATCCGCAGTGAGTTCGGCAGGAAGCATACCGATTTACAAGAGTTCCTCCACGGGCGTTCCTTGCGAAAGCGAAGGAGAAAATCCCATCAAGGCTCCGACCGTCGGCACGAGATCGATCGATTGAATCGGACGGTCGAACACTCGCCCCGCCCGAACCCCTGCTCCCAGCACCATCATCCAAGTAGTCCGGGAGGAAGCGTCCCCGGTGCGATGATGTTGAAATCCGTTGCCGCCCCCGTCGTCATCAGCGTCGCGCCCAAAGTCCGGAAGAATGAAGAGTGTCGTCTTGCCGGCATATTCAGGGTCGTTCTGGATCGTGTTCCACAGCTCAGCACACAGGCGGTCCGTGCGGCGTATGCCCTCGATGTAGAGGGAGTAAGCTCCGGCGTGAGCGATATCGATATCGTGCATCGTGATCCATAGAAGGCTCGGCGCTAACTGCTTCATTAGGCGGCGCGCTATATACACGGAGAGCTCGTCGGGACTCGATAAGGTCAGGGCGTGAGCCCTAAAGTCACTCGCCGATAGATTGAGGATGGCATCCAGTTGCTGCAACTCAAACTCATGTCCCGCAAGCTCCGGAGCAAAGTAAGGGCTTTCATAGTTGTCGCGGAGTAAGTGCTCATGTTCACCTGGCTTACCGGACAAAGCCGCGGCTAAGAGGCGCTTGGGAAGAATAACGCCAGCCCCCAAGCCGGCCCCATAGTGGCGATTGCCGCTTTCTCCGATGCGGTGAAAGCCGTTGCTCGGCGCGACGACCCACGCATCAGAAGCGGGCCGCCTCAAATCCTTCCGAAAATATTCAAAAACCGTGGGGTTTTCAGGAGGAACAGCAGAAAAATTGTTGAAAGTTTCGTAGCGGCCCGTCGCCAAGCTTGCCGTGGCGACATAGTGGCCGAGGATTCCTCGATTGACAACCTGCGCAAAAAAGGCTGATTGAGGGATCAACTCGCGAATGAGGTGAGGGATATTCTCTTGCCCCTCTGGGGCAAGCGTCTCCTGGTCACGCGCGCCGCCGCCAAAAGTGACGACTACGACCTTTCTCCTTTTTGCAGGAATTCCCGTATAGGGTAGCAGGCTCGAGGCCATCAGCCCGCTTCCGAACGAAAGGCCTGCTGCGGCGCGCAAGAACTCGCGGCGTGTAAAGGCAAGTTGCCGTCCAAGATCTTGGGGACGCAACCCTTCCGATGTGCACCGATTGGTTGTAACTAGAGGTGAGACCAGGGAATTCATTGCCTACCTCGCGATTTCGTTTCCAAGCAGTTTGATTCAAGAGCCCCTCTCACTGCAACAGCTATGATGCATGCAACATACCGCTGTGATTTCACCGCCAAAAAGTTTCAATCTCCTCGAGGGTCCTGCCTTTGGTTTCGGGTAAACGAGCTTTGATAAAAAGGAAACCGGCAAGGCAGATCCCCGCATAGATCCAGAAAGTCATGGCCGCGGCCAGAGCATTATTCAAAAAGCGGAAACGTGTAGGTAAGAATGAAACTCGCGATTCGAAATCCTGGGGTGGGTATGGGCGGCAGCATTTTGCCGGGCCGTAAGGAATCGCATACATGAAGTCCCGAAAGTTCATATAAAGGAATTTCCCGTCTGGCGACCAGCTCACACCGGAAGGACGGTTCCCTCGGTCCTGGAACTCGACGATGCTGTCTCACCTGAATCCGAGCCACAAGGCTGTCGCTTCGGCCTCCGTCTCTCGGCCGCCAACACCGGGGACGTCCACGTGGCAGTAGCCATCGAGCGTAAATAGCCTGATTCGCGTCGCGCGCGCCTTTATCTGTTTTCAACTACCTAATTGTGACGCCGAAAAGTGTGGAGGAGACTCTCAGTGGGGAGGCGTTCGGGACGTGGCAAAAATCCAACGCTGAACAGGCTCCTTCCTCCCCGTCTGCTCCTTGGCTAGATCTGCAAAGCGAGTGTTGCAACTCAAGGCGCCTCAAGAGAAAAAAGCGCGGCTTGAGCCCCTTCAAGGTTCACGGAGAACTTGTCAAGCGCCGCAAAAGAAGTCCCGTTCCAGAGATCCGTGATGCGATAGCGTATGCGCGGGCTGAGACCGGCTCGCGCGAGGTCAATGTGTTTTGTAACAGGCTCCTGCTGGTAATTAAACACAGCCAAATACCAAGTCGCCCCCTTGCGGTATACAAATTCATCCGTCGCACGATCTCCAGTGTTGTTTTCCACGGGGCGGAACGTCTTTCCCATGCGGGCAACGGCAAGGATCGCGGGGCGTGTGAGCAGGTCGCGCGCCCGATCCTGCACGGATAGATTCCCCGCGAGAGCGTCGCTGTCAAGAAACATGCCAACGATGGCGGAAGCGGTTATTCGGCTTACTGCCTCGTTGGCAGTATTCCGTCCGACCACCACAAGGTCACCGTCGTTATAGCGATAGTATTTGTCCAACCACCAGCCGTAGGTCACCGAGTTCAGCATGTATTCGATATCTTTGATGGAGCCAGCTGCGTCGCAGGAAATGCGACGCGAATGCGCGTATTCGGCGCCTGGAAATAACGGAGCGATGGACAAACTAACAAACATCCGGCCCCGCACGGCATCCCGAATATATCGCATGCCGTAGTTATAGGCCTGCATGGCAGTCCAGCCGGACATATAGTGCTTGCCTTCCATGGCCCCATGGGAGAGGAAATCTAACTTCACGTATTCGTAGCCCCACTGTTTGAATTCGTTCAGCGCAGATTCGACATACATTCGTGTGCCGGGGTGCGTGGGATCGAGAGGGCGGCCAATGTGGGCGGGAATCGGCACCTGGTTCGCATCGCGCAGAAGGAGATCGTTCCATGTGTATTGGCCGTTCGTGCCGGGTACCTTCTCTTCGTCACTTTCTTTGCCGAAACGCGCAAAGGGCACAAAGTAGATGCCCGGATGCTGCCCGTTCTTTCTGATGTGCTCCGCCACCTTTTGGTAGTCGGGCTGCGGCCCTGCTCCGCAGAACGAGTCCCAGTTGATATAGACAACGCCGTTGTTGCCATAGCCCCGGTTTTGCAAGTTGTCGCGGATAAAATCAGAAGTGGACATCATGGCTTCCGAATTAATGTTGCACTCATAGGCGTACCAGCTATTCCAACCGACTGGCATTTCACCAGCCCAGGGAAGAGGAGGAGTGATGACGCTGTTGGCCCAGCCGTATTGGTCCATGCCGGCACGCCAATTCTCAAAGTAACCAACGAAAAATCGCGGTGAGACGACCGAAGGCCCAGAGACAGCTCCATGGGGAACAGTGTCCTGAGTCACTGAGGAAGAAGCGCCTCCGTATACCGTGAGGAATTCGAGCCTGTCATGCGAACCCCGATAATCGATTGCCGACTTCCATGTGTCATGCGTGACGGACCCAATGACGAGACCGTTGCGGCTGACGTTGTCATAGACGGAGGTCACTTCATAGCTAGAACCGGCGCTATCAATCGGCGCGCCGCGATAGCGCATAAAGTTGTCGTTGTCCCAAGGCGCAATTAGCACGCGTTCATCCGCGGACCCGCCGATGCTTACGTTGCCCGGTTTATCCATTTGCAGGGGGGCTAGCCAATTCGTGCTTATTGCCGTCGGACTCTCCAAGGTGATCTCTAGCAAAAAGAACGGCCTTCCTTCATACAGATAATAGATCTGCCGCAACGCGGGCTTACCTTCTTCTGTATTTAAGAAGGAGAGTCTGACGCCTCGTCCAAAACCATCTCTTAGCCGTCGAACATCGAAAGCCAGAAACTGATGCGTGGAATAATCCGTGCTCTTGAGGAAAGTGCCGAGGCGAGCAGCGCTGTACGCTTCGCTTATCCTGCGGACCTTGTTCCAAGAATAGGAGGCAAGCCCCGAGGCGAGGGAAAAAGTGATTTGAATGGGGCCTGTATTCACTACAACGCTTTCGGCAGTCTGAGAAATTTGTATACGCCCGTAGTTGCGGACATCGTTTGTAAGCGATTTGTTGACAGGGCGGCTGCTCGCGAAAGCACAGGACAGGGAAAGTATGAGAAAGAGCAAGGAAGCACGATATGTGGATGCCTTTGACATTTCGGAAACCTAAATAGGACTCTCGTTGAGCTACTGCACTCTCTCCAGCAACACGGCGGTGCTATCGAAGTCGCCCCGGAGATTCAAATGAATCCCCGCACCCATAAGATACGCGCCCGTGAGTTCTTGTTGCTTGTCCAGCAATTTGCCGTCAATCGAAGTCAGAAGAATTGCGATCAGTCGAGAGCAGCCAGAGCTTTTCCTTCTCAAAATACTGGACGGACTGTGCCCGTAACGCGCCCGCCAAAACGAGGGTGCAAGAAAAACAAGCGATTCGAAGTACTTTGTTCCAATGCATGGCGTGCGATGATAGCAAAAAAAGTTTAAGATGGCTGCCCGAGCGCGTTTCAAGGGCTTGAGTCGCAACGGAGAATGATGGATGAGGGATACGAGGAACAATCCGGTAAACACCCTAATACACGATTCGGAGTTCAGTGAGATCGCATCCCTAGAAAGTCGCCGACCCGGATAGGCATACTAGCTTTGTCAATAATCCGGCCAGCCTTGATTAAAGCGCAGAGTCGGCGGCGGCGCTTTTTCGATACCCGCGCGCCGCGCGAGAATCATGTATGCTTTGGCGAGAATCAGGGAGCAAAGCAAGTCATGGCGATTCGGAGCGCAATCGTCAGCTTTATTTTTGCCGTTGCCGTGGGCCCGCTGTCTCTTCTAGTTCATGCGCAAGCTGGTCATTCGTCTGAGGCTCCCGGTAGGCCGCTCGCGGCCCACGACTTTGAAGAGGCCAAGCAACTGCTCCAGAAGGGGCTGCTGGACGAGGCCGGGGTTGCGGCGCGGCATGGCTTGGACCGCAGCCCCAAAAGCGTCGTAGGACTTAATTTACTTGGCGTTATTTATCAACAACAGGGTAAGGACGCTGAGGCAATCCCGCAATTTGAGCGGGCCCTGGCAATCAAGCCGGACTCCGTCGACACCCTCAATAATTTAGCGACGAGCTACGCGGCGCAGAAGAGAATTGATCTTGCCGAACAGATATTCCGCAAGAGTTTGCGATTGAAGCCCGAAGACGCGGCAGCAAATTACAACCTCGGATTGCTGCTGCTCGATCGCAACAAGGCAAAAGAATCCATTCCTTATCTCCTGCGCGTTCGCCATCCAGACGTGCCTACGCGCCTGAACCTGGTTCGCGCCTACCTCAGTTCAGGAAATAATGCATCCGGGCTGGCCACTGCGGAAACATTGTCGCAGAGCTCGCCAAAAGATACGAAGGTGCATTTTTCGCTCGGCGTACTTCTTGGCTCGCATCGTCAATACCAGAATGCAATCCATGAGTTTGAGCTGGCGAACGCGCTCGAGCCACAGACGTTCGACATTCTGCATGACCTGGGCCAGGCCTATCTGTTAAGCGGACAGCCCGCGAAGGCTCAGGAGACACTCGACCAGGCGTTGCACTTGCAGCCCGATTCCGCGGACACGCTCCATCTTATGGCCAGGGCCGAGACGGACCTGGGGAAAGACGTGGATGCGCTTGAGCTGCTTGTGCGGGCGCGAAAGATCTCGCCAAAAAACACGGATATTTTGCTTTTGATGGCGCGTTTGAGCATGAAGCAACAGTTCTTTGAAGACGCCATCGAAGTCCTGAAGGAAGGGGTAGAAATCGACCCGCGCCGGGCGGATCTTCATGCGGCACTGGGCGAGAGTTACTTCACGGTGGGCAAAGTCGAAATGGCGGTGAAAGAGTTCAAAACGCTCGTCGGCCTGGATCCTTCGCCGCGCTCCTACGCGTTGATGGGAATGTGCTATCGCCATCTAGGCCAATACGAGGAAGCGAAGCATTTTCTTGATGAGAGCCTCAAAGGAGATCCGGAAAATCTGCCCGCATTATTCCACCTCGGGATGATTGCAAAAACACAGGGAAAGCCGCTCTTGGCAGAAAGCTATTTCGAGCGAGCTGTTCGCGCCGATCCGAATTATGCAGACGCACTTTTGGAACTGGCAGGCGTCAAAATGGGCCAGCGACGATACCAGGAAGCGATTCCCCTTCTGCGGCGCTGCATTCAGGTCAATCAGGGGCTGGCCGCCGCACATTACAAGCTGGCGGTCGCGGAAAGAAGCGCACACCAGCTGGAAGCAGCGCGCAGGGACATGAGCGTCTTCCAAACGCTCTCGAAAGATCCGGAACCAGCTCCTTATCCGCTTCAACATTTTTTCGATTATTTGGAACGGAGGAACGCATTGCCGATTGCCCAGCAAAGTGCGGCGGATCTCCACGAATTGGAAATGGAAGTGAAGCAGCACCCGGATCGCCCTCGCAGTCTCTATCTTTTGGCCGAGGCGTTGCTGAAGGCCAGTCGCGAAAGAGATGCCATGGAGGTTCTTCAGCGGTTGGAGGAAGTCAGCGGAGGGGACTTTCGAACGGAACTAGGCATTGGAGTATTGCTAGGGCGTTTTCGGTCGAATTCCGCGGCCGTGCAATACCTGCAAGCCGCTTTGAAAGTAGATCCAGCTTCTGAGGAAGCAAAATACAACCTCGGCCAGGTGTATTTTCAAAGCGGCAACTACGGAGCAGCGCTTCAACCGCTCCTCGAAATATCGTCGCCGGAGCAAAGAGACAGTTCTTATCTGTCCTTGCTTGGAGATGTCTACGCGCGTCTAGGCCGCGGCCAGGAGGCGCAAGAGGTCCTAAAAGAAGCCGTCGGCAAATCGCCCAACAACGATCGGTGTTACGTTTCTCTAGCCATGGAGCAACTGCGGGCGGGAGCTGCGGATGCGGCAAAAGCAACGGCGCAGGAAGGTTTGGCTCGAATTCCCGACTCTGGTCCCTTGCAGTGGGTAGCGGGGATCGTGGCCGTAGTTCGAGGAGATATACAAGATGGAGAAAAATACTTAAGAAAGGCGGTTGACCTTATGCCCGCGCGCGAGACGGCCTACGTTTCGCTGGGGATGCTCTACTATGAAGAAGGCCGAATTGGAGACGCGCGCCAGGTACTAAAACAATGCGCTGAAATGTTTCCACAAGGGACGCTGGATGTGGAGAAGATCAAAGCCACGCTCGATGCCGCGTCGATAACAGAAAATTCCCCCGCGAAAACCGTTGCGCTCTCACCCGCGGCCCGGCAGGAATTTTACGAACTGGCGTTAACTATGGCTGACGCAAAGCGTTGACTCCCCTCGATTCAAAAGGCCTCTTCGCGATCCGCGCATGATGAGCATGGTGAGACTGTGGACCAGGACGAGCAATAAGGTTTTCCGGGAAGCGGGAAGCACCGCGGCGCTGTGCCTTGTAGCAACTGCCTTGCTGGGCATCGGCCTAAGGGCTGCGGCAGGCAGTAATGAATATCAAGCTGCGCCTGCGTCTGCCGCCAAATTCGTTGATGTGACTTCGAAGCTTGGAGTTCGCTTTGAACATGCGGCTCCGCATACTTCCAAGAAATATCTTCTCGAGACCATGGGCTCCGGAATAGCGCTGTTCGACTACGACAACGACGGCAGGCTCGACTTGTTCGTTGTAAACGGCGCGGAGATCAACGAGCCCTCTTCGCCCGGCACGATTCCAAAAAAGACCGGGCCAAAATACTGGAATCGTCTTTATCATCAAAAGCCGGATGGCACGTTTGAGGACGTCACGGAAAAAGCCGGTTTGCAAGGCGTGGGATATGGAATGGGCGTGGCAGTGGGAGATTACGACAATGATGGGTACGAAGATCTGTACGTAACGGCGTATGGCGGCAACCGCCTGTATCACAACAACGGAGATGGGACCTTCAGTGATGTCACTGAGAAAGCCGGTGTAGGCGGTGGCGGCTGGTCCACAAGTGCAGCGTGGGTGGACCTGGATGGCGACGGTTTGCTCGATTTGGTCGTGCTGCGCTACCTGCAATGGGATTTTGGAGATATTTGGTGCGGCGAACGGAAAGACGGCTACCGGTCTTATTGCCATCCCGATCAATTTCAGCCAATGCTGCCTCTTGTTTATCACAATGACGGGAATGGCCACTTTACCGAAGTCAGCAAGAAAATAGGTTTCACGAAGCCCGGAAAGGGGCTAGGTGTTGCAGTTGCTGATTTCAACGGCGATGGACACACTGACGTGTTCATCGCCAACGATTCCATGCCTGAATTCCTGTATCAGAACAGGGGAGACGGGACTTTCGACGAAGTGGGGCTGCTTGCGGGAGTGGGCGTGGATGCAGACGGGCACGTTTACGCAGGGATGGGAGTGGATTTCTCTGATTACGACAACGACGGCCTGCCCGACCTGGTGATCAGTAATCTGGCTTATCAGAAGTACGCCCTTTACCGGAATAACGGTGATGGCACCTTTGCCTATACAACGGAGAGCTCGGGACTAGGAGAGATGACGCGGTTGCATTCGGGCTGGGGATTACGGCTGATCGACTACGACAATGATGGCTGGAAGGATCTTTTCGTCGTGCAGGCCCACGTGCTTGACACCGTCGAGCTAGTCTATCCACAACTCCATTACCGCGAACGAATGCTGCTGGCGCGGAACACGGGCCACGGATTCGTTGACGTCTCCGAGGGTTCCGGGGAAGTTTTCCATCAAGCTTGGGCGAGCCGGGGACTGGCTACAGGAGACCTGGACAATGATGGGCGCGTCGATGCCGTGGTGACTACGAACGGCGGGCCGGTTCATATCTTGCAAAACGAAACGGACACGCGTTTCCACTGGCTGGGGCTGAACTTGATAGGACACAAAAGCAATCGGGACGCGATAGGGGCGTCGGTCAGGATGATTACCAGCCAAGGCACACAATACGCGACCGTGACTACGGCTGGTAGCTATCTCTCGTCTAGCGATAAGCGTTTACATTTTGGCCTGGGGACCGATACAAAAGCACAAAAGGTAGAGATTCAATGGCCGAGTGGAATTACGCAGAGCCTTAAAGACGTTTCCGCAGATCGCATGGTGCGGGTGGATGAACCTGCCGGAAGTGTGCAACCCTCCCCAAAATGACGCAGGAGATAGGGATAGCGTCCGGCCGAGCACATAATCTGCCGAGCCTGCTCACCGTTTTTCCTTTCAAATGGTGCACGGCGCTTGTGGGCCATGCTGGGACCAATCTCCCGGCAGGCCCAAAAGCACCCATTTTTCGCTTGACAAGACCAGTGTTTTGCCTGATCGTGCACGTACACGATTACCGTGCACGTGCACGGTCGCAAGCGGTTTCGCATGTTATGGGCTCTGAGACCTGGGATTTCAGTTGGGGGAGCGGGGGTGAAAATGCGAATTTCTACAGTGTGGTTGACTCTCGTGCTGGCCGCGGCAGTGGCGGCAACTTCTGCGCTCACAGCAGGACCTGCGATGGGCCAGGTGGATACCGGAGCAATTCGGGGCACGGTGACAGATTCCAGCGGTGCAGTGGTGGCAAACGCGAAGGTCACACTGAAAAATGAAGACACCGGCTTCGTGGTGTCAGCGGTTACCGCCGGTGACGGCGCGTACACGTTTAATCCAGTAAAGATTGGTTCGTATACGGTCTCTGTCGAGGCCACTGGTTTCCGTAAGTCAGAAGCCGCCCATGTCGTCGTCAATGTTCAAGGGCAAGCGCGGGAGGATTTTCAGCTGGTTCCGGGACAAGTGACCGAAACAGTGGAAGTGTCGGCTGCGCCTCCCCAAATGCAGACGCAAGACGCTTCTGTTGGCACCATTGCCTCAGGAGCGCAAATCAACGATCTTCCGTTGAATGGCCGCAATTACACCTTTCTGGCGCAACTTGGGGCGGGCGTGACGGGCCTGGTAGCGACGCGCGGACTGGATCAGAGTGGAAGTTTCGTGGCCAACGGCCTAACGACGGTACACAACAGCTACTTGTTGGATGGGATCGACAACAACAATGACACGGTCGACTTCCTGAATGGCGCAGCGTACGTCAACTTGCCTCCGCCGGATGCGATTCAGGAATTCAAGGTGCAAACCAGCAACTTCAGCGCGGAATTCGGTCGAGCTGGCGGAGCCGTGGTCAATGCGTCCATCAAATCCGGGACGAATCAATTCCACGGCACGGCATGGGAGTTTGTGCGCAACGACAAACTCGATGCGGTTGGTTTGGACCAATACTTCTTCTCTCCTAAGGTAGGAAAGGGTGAGTTGAGGAGGAATCAATTCGGCGCTGCGGCGGGAGGGCCGATCCGCAAGAACAAACTTTTTGTCTTCGGGGACTATGAAGGCACTCGGATTCGCCAAGGATCCGGACTCCGGGCTAGCGTTCCGACCGCCGCCGAGGTAACCAGCGGATTTACAGATTTTCGGGACTTGTTCTCGAGTCAGAACCCCTCGGCTGGCGTCACGCAGACGGACGCGCTGGGACGAAAGTTCAACGAGCCCACGATTTTCGACCCGGCCACGACGCGGCCGGTGACCGCGGGCCAAGTTGATCCTGTGACAACGCTGGTTGCTCAATCCAGCGGGTTTGTGCGCGATCCCTTTTACACCAACGGGAGCATCGTGGGAATCAGGGATTTCACAACCTTGACGCAGTTCCTGAACCAGTTGCCGTCCGGCCGTCTGGATCAAAATACAATCAAGCTTCTGGGGCTTTATCCGGCGGCGACCGCGCCCGGAGCATTTGTCAACAATTTCCAGGTGGTTAGCAGCCACCCCGATGACACCAATCATTTTGACGCCCGAGTGGACCAAGATTTCAGCGACAAGGACCAGATGTTCGGCCGAATCAGCTACAGCAAGCAACGAGCGAATAACCCTAGCGCCATTACGGGAGACGGGGACAACAGCGGATTTGGCCAGGGTGCCATTGCCAATAAATCATGGAACTTGGCTGTAAGCGAAACTCACTCGTTTTCGCCGACCTTGATCAACGAAGCGCGCTTTGGCTATAGCCGGCTGAACAACTCTGTTCAGCCGGCCCTTGCGGGCACACAAGGCATTCCCGCCAAGTATGGCATTCCAGGCATTCCGCAGGGCAGCGGCAATGGCGGGCTGCCCGGCATTGACATCGACGGACTAACTTCGCTTGGCGCAGGGGCTTTTGCCAGCCCTAACACGCGCGAGAGCGACACCTACCAATTTACGGAAAACCTGACCAAGGTATACGGGGGACACAGCTTCAAAGGCGGGTTTGAATACCAGAGACTGCATTTTCCGTGGGTCGATCCGGCATGGTCCCGTGGTGATTTCCAGTTCGGCGGCTATACCGGGATCCCGAACGTCGGCGGAAGCACCGGAATGGCAGACCTTTTGCTCACACCTACGGCGGCAACCGTTCCTAACGGAGTCAATAACGTCGGGGGAGCACGTACCGTGTTTGCGTCGAACATCACGCAACCCGACGACCTCCGCAATTACTACGGGACCTACTTCCAAGACGATTGGAAGATGACTTCGAAGCTAACCATCAACATGGGCCTGCGATGGGAAATTTTCCAAGGGCTAAGGGAAAGCAGCGGCAAGCAGGCTGGGCTGGTGCCGGGCGCGCTCAACGGAGCAGGGGCGCAATATGTGATCCCTGCACAGCAGAAAAATGCCCCTGTGTCCGCGGCATTCGCCCCGCTCCTGGCGAAGGATGGAATTCAGCTCAACTATATCAGCGGCTCGAGCGTCTTCACGACACCGCTCACGAATTTTGCGCCGCGCGTTGGCCTCGCGTACCGCTTTACCCCAAAGCTCGTGGTGCGCAGCTCTTATGGCGTCTTCTACGGCGGTTTTGAAAATCTCGGCGGTGCCCCGGACCCCGGATACGACTATCCGTTTACGGTAAACCTGGGGTTTTTCCGGGCCAACGACGCCACGCCCCTTACTTATGCCAACGGCCAGCAGGCTACCCTCGAGAATGGGCTGACGCCTGCCACTCCCGATCCGGCAAGTCCAAATTTCAGTCCGAAAGGGCTGAGCCTTGTCGGATTTCAACGGCCCTGGCAGACCGCCTACACGCAGGAGTGGAATGGAGCCGTAGAGTATGAGTTGACGCCCGGCCAGACGGTCACGGTTGCCTACGTCGGCAACAACACGCATCACTTGTTGGACGGCGACAAGAGAAATATTCCCACCATTATTTTGCCTCCGGGAACAACCGTCAGCCAGTACATTCCGTTCCCTGATTTCTCGCAAAACAGTGACTATGTCGCGGCCAATGGGTCGGCTTACTACAACTCGGTGCAACTTTCCTTTGAGAGACGCTTTAGTCACGGCCTGAACCTGCTGGCGAATTACACGCGCTCGCAGTGCATGACGGACACCAAGAATATCCTGGGCATCGCGGACGGTAATTTCGCTCGCGCTCCCACACTGCCGGGCTTTGGACGGCAAAAGGACTATCAATATTGCGGAAACGATGTCCCCAACATCTTCCATGCAAGCGGAATTTGGGAACTCCCCGTGGGCAAAGGCAAGTGGCTTGCTAACGGATCCTCACGTGCCCTTGACGCGGTTATCGGTGGCTGGAGCGCGCAGTGGATCTACACCTTGCAGAACGGATTCCCGATCTCCCTCGGAGGGGGTTCGCCCGGGTCCGGGTGCCCCGTAGCCACTACTGCAGACTTCGGTTGCTACGCTGATGTCGTCTCCGGGCAGAGTGTCTACGCTCATAAAGGACCGCATGGAATCACGCAGTTCCTGAATCCTGCGGCCTTTGCGCAACCCCCAGCAGCGACGGCCATCGGTCAGACGGATTTCTCGCCGCTTGGAGGGCCACCTACCCCAGCGCACGGACCAGGCTTCGAGAATCTGGATATGTCCCTCTTTAAGAGATTCCATGTAACAGAGAGGACCAACCTGGAATTCCGGAGCGAATTCTTTAACACCTTCAACCACCCGAACTTTTCAAACAGCTTTATCACCCTGGATTTCCGGTCACCGCAATTTGCGCAAATTAATAACACGCGCGGAATTGCCCGCCAAATCCAATTGGCGTTGAAACTATATTGGTGACGCTTGTCCTCTCAGGCCCGGATACGCGAAGCGAAGCGCGGTGACCTAGGGAGTCGACTGCCTATCTGCGACAGTAGTTTATCTGGCGCGAAGGCGTTTGGACGTATGAATAAACGCCGGGCTTGACTTCTATGCGTTCCCTGCTAACGAGGGTAGGATAAGAGAAGCGTGGACGGGCTTGCGTAGATTAGGCACGCCTCGGATGATATAGCCTGTCACAAAAAATCGGCTGATCAAGGAAATGCGCGTCGAGTCTTCCATTATCACCCGGGGTGCCAAAGGCCTTGTTGTGCGCCTCCTTTCAGCAGCGCTACTCTTGTCGGGCGCCTCTAGAACGGAGGGAGGCGCGCAAAGCGCGCAGCCGCCCCGAGACGCGAACAGGGCGGCCGAAGAAATAAGGCATAAATTTGAAGACGCCCTCGCGGCTTACCGCAACCAGCAATACGCAAAAGCGGAAAGCGAGCTCAGTTCCTTGCTTGCCTCCTCCCCGGAAAGTTTTGAGGTCAATGAATTGGCAGGCTTGGTTTTCGTGGGCGAAAACGAATATAGAAACGCCGATCCATATCTCGCCAAAGCCGTTCGACTGGGGCCGGACATTGCCGAAGCGCGGACCGCATTTGCGGCTAACCTTCTGCGGCTGCAGAAAACGCGCGAAGCGGAAAAACAGTTTAGGGAAGCCGAGAGATTGGAGCCTCGCAGCTACGATCCGAATCACAATTTGGGAGAGTTCTACATTCAGGCGGGAGATATTGCATCCGCGATTCCTTTTCTGAAGCGCGCGCAAGAAATTGAGCCCACGGCATACAACAATGGTTATGACCTAGCGCTTGCCTATGAGCGAATCGGCAAACTGGACGAAGCTCGCCTCCAGCTTCAGCGCCTCATCACGTCACACGACTCCGCAGAACTTCACAGCCTGCTAGGAGAAGTGGAGGAGAAATCAGGGAACTACGTGGCCTCAGCGGGGCAGTACGAGCACGCGGCGCGCCTGGAGCCGAACGAAGAGAACATCTTGAACTGGGGCAGCGAGTTCCTTCTGCACCAGACTTTTGAGCCCGCAGTTCAAATATTTCAATCTGGGCTAACTCGCTTCCCTCAGGCAGCTCGCCTGCTGGACGGCCTTGGTATCGCCCTTTACGGGTTGGACCGCTTTGACGAAGCGGCGCGCACTTTCTTCCGTGCCTCTGACTTGGATCCGTCCGACTCTCTGCCGGTTACGTTTGTAGGAACGGCATACGACAATTTTTCCCCTCCCATCGCTGCGGAAGCGCGTTCTCGCTTGCAGAGTTTCCTCAAAGCGGATGCGAACAACGCTGCGGTGCGCTACTACTACGCAATGTGCCTGTGGAAAATCAATGAGAAAGAGCCGCGGCCCGAGTTGGCCGGACAAATTGCATCTCTTCTGAAACGGAGCCTCGAGATCGACCCGGATTACGCCGACGCTCATAGACTGCTCGGAACACTCTATTTTCGTGAGCGGAGGTACCCTGAGGCCATCGCCGAGTATGAGCGGGCGCTGAAGACCAATCCCAATGACGCCAGCGTTCATTATCACCTTGCCCAGAGTTTGAGGCGGACTGGCGATAAAGCGCGAGCGGATCAGGAGCTCCTAACCTTCGAGGGGCTACGCCAGCAACAGCAAGATCGGACCAAGGAACAACGCAGTGAGATCAAACTGTTTGTATACACCATGCGTAATGCGAATAGCGGCGGAAGTCCTAAATGAAGAGCCGCGACGAGGGTGTCCCTATGCTGCGTACGTTTCCATAGAATGCTTTTTGGAAATTGCCAAATGAGCGCAGGGAAATCCAGCATTTCTTCAAAGGCAGAGTTTTCGGCGGTTCAGTTAGCGAACGATCAGCTTTTCGTCAGCTTCCTTCCCGAACTGGGCGCCAAAATGAACTCGCTCAAGAGCATCCGAAGCGGGCGCGAATTTCTCTACCAGCCTCGTGAGCGTCCTTATCGCTGCGCCGCCTATGGTGCGAGCTTCGCCGACTACGACGCAAGCGGCTTTGATGAATGCTGTCCCACGATCGCGGAGTGCCTATACCCCGGGCTTGGGTTTGCAGGTAGGAAGATGCCTGACCATGGCGACCTGTGGTCGACTTCCTGGGATTACTGGGCTGGTGATGGAGAACTCTTTTTCGAAACACAAGGGAAGAGTCTGCCCTACAGATTTCGAAAAAACGTGCGGGTTGAAGACAACGTGATCATGCTAGCGTACGAAATAGAGAATACCGGGTCCGAAGAATTTGCATTCTTGTGGTCCGCTCACCCCTTGCTGGCCGTCGAAGCCTCTTGCCGGATTGTGCTGCCAGAAGAGGTATCAGGGCTGTTCGTGGAATGGTCCCGGGGAGAGCGGTTAGGCAAGTTCGGCGACAGTTGCGGCTGGCCAATAGCGGCTGGCAAGGATGGCGAGAGAGCGGATCTTTCGGAACTGCGCGATGCGAGCGCTCGCACGGCCGACAAAGTATTTACCTCCCGATTGCAGGAGGGGTTTTGCGCGCTTTGCTATCCCCGGACAAAGGAAACCATCGCATTTCATTTCAATCCACAGGACGTTCCGTATTTAGGAATTTGGATTTGCCAGGGAGGCTGGCCGTCCCCGGAGAGCGGGCATTTCACAGTCGGATTGGAGCCGTGTACCGGGTACCCGGACTCTCTTCGAGAGGCGGCACATAGAGGCAGCTGCAACGTGTTGCGGCCGAAGCAAAAGAAGAAGTGGGCACTGAGAATTGAAATCCAATCCGGAGACTCGATTTTCGCAGCGAGATGACGTGCGGATTCGCCAGCATAAGCGTTTTTGAATCCCGGGGTTACTCTGACGGGCGCCGAAACTGGAAGGTTGGCAACGATTTTGAGGGTAGGAGAAGTTAGGGCCATCATGCGGAAATGGTTGAGTATGACTGCGCCGCTCTTGTGTATTCTCGGCTGGCAAGTGCGCGCCCACTCCCAGAACTCATCGGCGATAGGTACGGTGAAGATAGACCCGACGCAAAATCTCGGCAGATGGGATGGATGGGGCAGTTCGCTCGCTTGGTGGGGCCGCGCCGTCGGGGGAACCGCCAACGCCGACTACTATGCGGATCTCATCTATAGCACGAAGTCGGTCGATGGTTACCCGGGACTCGGCCTCAATCTTGTGCGATACAACGTGGGTGGGGGAGGGATTGACCAGCCGGCCGAGAATAAAGGGCCCAAGCTACAGTGGCAAATGGACATCCACGGGTATTGGGTGAATCCTGACAGCCAGAAGCCAACGGCGTGGGATTGGTCTGTGGACGGCAACCAGCGTTCCATGATGCTGAAGGCGCGGGCCAGGGGCGCAAACGTTTTCGAGCTGTTTTCCGACTCGCCCATGTGGTGGATGAACTCCAATCACAGCACAGCGGGCAGCGAGGCCGGAAGCGACTGCCTGACGGCCGCAAATCAGGAGCGTTTTGTGACTTACCTGGCGGAAGTCGCGCGCCAAGCGAAGGAGGATTGGGGCATACATTTTGGTTCCGTGGAACCGTTCAACGAGCCTTCGGCAAATTGGTGGAAGTATCCAGGGCGCCAGGAAGGTTGCCACTTTGACGTCGGCATGCAGCAGGCCATCGTTCAACAACTTCGAAAAAAGCTTGATCAACTGGGGCTTACCGACGTAATGGTGGCCGCGGCGGATGAGAACGACACGGATGTGGCCTTGAAAACGTGGGACGATTACGGCGAAGCAGCGCGGGTGGCTGTTGGCAAGGTTAATGTTCACGGGTACTACCGCGGGACAGAGCCTTACCGCGGTCCTAACCGTGAGGCATTGCGAGCGGCCGCTGGGAACAAGCCGCTCTGGCAGTCCGAGTATGGCGAAAGCGACGCTTCGGGCTACACCATGGCTCGTTCCATCGTTCTCGATATTCGGAAGCTTCGCCCCAGTGCGTGGGTGTACTGGCAGCCTGTAGAGCCCGATTCGAAAGTTTACGGATGGGGTTTGCTCAACGCCGACTATGTCGACACGCAAGATCAGTTCAAGCCCGACCAAAATACCTCGCTAATCCGCGTCAACGGCAAGTTCTGGGTCTTCGGCCAGTTTACCAGGTACATCCGCCCCGGTTACCGGATCATTGGCATTGGAGACTCGAACTCCATCGCTGCCTATGATTCCGAGTCGCACAAGCTCGTCTTCGTTACCGTGACCGGAGATGCGCAGCAAACTATCCAGTACGATTTGTCCATGTTCAAAGCCGTTGGGGAAACAGCGCAAGTCATTGCAACAACAACTGCTCCGGAGACCGGGATTCCGGATTGGAAGCAACACGTTGAGGTGGTTCGCCTGGGTGGCAAGGGCGCGAGAAATCTTACATTCACCTTATATCCCAGATCGGTTTACACATTTCTCATTGAGAAGGTTTCAAATTAGGTCGCCTGATTCGTATACTTGTTATATGTCGTGGTCTAGGCAAGGCTGGATCTCGGCTTTCTGACTGATGAGAAAAGCACACACACGCAGTCGCCCCATCGTAGCGAATGCCATACCAGGTGAAGAGATGGGCCGCCACCAAGCGCCAGCCAATTCCCGTCCTGTCGGGATCAAGGACATCGCTAAAGCCTTAGACTTATCAAATGGGACTGTAGACCGGGCCCTGCACTCGCGGGGCGACATAAACCCTGCTACAAAAGATCGCGTCTTGAACATGGCCCGTAAGCTCGGATACAAGCCAAATTTGGCGGCTCGGTATCTGAAGGCCCCGTGGCAGGTCCGGCTGGCGGTCAACCTTCCTGCCAAGATCGCATCCTTTTTCGACGCGGTGCGCGCAGGCATCGTGGAAGCCTCGGGCCCGTTTCAAGCAGGAGTTGATTTGTGTTTCCGTTCTCACCCCACACTTGGGGAGGAAGACGAAGCACTGTTCGAGGAGGCTCTCGTTGACGGCAGTAAGGGGATTATTATCGCACCCGGCCACCCTGCAAAACTAAAAGCATGGATTCACAGGGCGAAGCAGAAAGGAATTCCCGTCGTCTGCGTGGCTACTGACGCGCCGGGCACTGATCGACTCACCTGTGTGTCCGCCGATCCCTTTATCAGCGGGGGACTTGTCGGTGAACTGTTGAGCCGTATGGCCTCAGGCCCGGGCAAGGTAGCCGTTTTGACCGGTGACTTGTCCACCTTTGACCATTCCGAGAAAGTTCGCGGTTTCAAGAATAGCCTCCACTCGACCCGCAGCTCCCTGGTTCTTTCGGCGGTGTTGGAAAGTCACGACGATGAGGGCGCGGCTTATGACCAAACGCGAAGGCTAGTGCTGAAGGATGGGCAACTGAAGGCTCTGTATGTGAGTACGGCGAATTCGATGGGTGTGATCCGGGCACTAGAAGAGCTTGATCCCGAGTGTCGTCTGGCAGTTATCACCACGGACCTGTTTCCCCAGATTGCCCCGTTCGTCAAGTCGGGCAGGATTCAAGCCACCATTTATCAGCGTCCCGAGGCCCAGGGCCGGCTTTCTTTCGAGGCGCTTTACAACTTTCTGGTGGAAGGGAAGTGTCCTGCATCTCGCATCAAGCTGAATCCCCACGTTGTTATGCGTTCGAATCTGGACCTTTTTCTCGAACGCATGTCCCGCCACGTTTCCGGGAACGGCCTGCGCGCAGTCAAACTCCTATAAGCAAGGCGGAATACGGGCCAACAGGCGCCGCCCGGTGTCCTATTTTGCGGAAGTTTTTATTGACACCTGCAGGCAAACGTGGCTAACTTAAGCGCCAGCGTTAACGTGCACGCAAAGGGAAATCCTTGTTTTCTCGGCGCCAATTCTTGACCGCAACCTCCTCCTTGGCGGCCGCCGTGTCTGTTGAAGGAACTCTTGATGTTGGGCGGACCTCCGGAACAAGCGTGATGCGGACCGAGAAGATATCCTTGGACGGAAGCTGGCAATTCAGGCTTGATCCAGACGACCTAGGGCGCAGCGAGAACTGGGAAAAAGCTGGAGGACTATCGGAGGGATGGAGTGCGGTTACCGTTCCTCATACTTGGCAAACGTCCCCCGTTTCGGCCGGATATTTTGGCATAGCTTGGTACCGCAAAGAGTTTGAGGTTCGACCTAGCTGGAATGAGGAGACCGTGCGAGTTGAATTCGAGGCCGTGTTTCACTCGGCAACGGTGTGGATCAATGGGCAAGAAGCCGGAAAGCATCTTCGCAAAGGGTATACAGCATTCGCGTTCGATATAACCTCCCTTCTTCATCCCGCCGGAAAAAACATGCTGGTTGTCATGGCCGACTCGAGTTTCGACGAGAAGATGCTGCCCCGAGGTCATTCCAGCGATTGGTCACCAGACGGGGGCATTTATCGCCCTGTCCAATTGTTGGTCACCCCGAAGGCCTACATTGAACGGGTTGACGTGGATGCCATTCCGGACCTGGCAGCCAAAACCGGGAATCTCGATATTTCCGTACTTATGCGCAACACCAGGGTCCATGACTTTCGCGGTCAGATTTCTTGCGACGTCATCGAGGAAACTTCAGGCTTGACTGTACTGCGCTACCGTGGCCCCGGTGTGAGTATCCCGGCAGGAAAAACGATAAACGTAACCTTGCCGGGCCTAAAAATAGCCGATGTCCGCTTGTGGCATTTCGATGCGCCGAACCTGTACGCGGTTTCGGTGGTTTTGGGGGGCCGTGGATCGAGTCACGAATTCACAGCCAGTTTTGGTGTGCGCAAGATTGAAATAAAGGATGGCGCATTCTGGCTGAACGACGAGCGTGTACGGCTAATGGGTGTGGAGCGCATGGCCGGCAGCAACCCGGACTATGGCATGGCGGAACCTGCGTCGTGGATCACCCATGACCACGACGACATGAAGAACTTGAACTGCGTTTTTACTCGGGTTCATTGGCCGCAAGACAGGCGAGTTCTGGAGTACTGCGACCGCCAGGGGATTTTCATCCAGACGGAAGTGCCGGCATGGGGTCCCGATACGTTCAAAGGGATGCAAGACGAACCGGCAGCCGAGATTTTACAGAATGGCCTCGAGCAATTGCAGGAGATGATTGCCCGCGACCGGAATCACCCCTGTATTTTTTCCTGGGGACTTTGTAATGAGATCAATGGTCAGAACCCGCCCGCCTACGAATTCGCCAAGGGTATGCTCGAAGAAGCAAAAAAACTGGATCCCCGGCGGCTGTGTTCCTACGCTTCGAACTCCTTGCAAAGTAACGCGTCAAAAGACGTCTCCGGACTCATGGATTTTGTGGAATGGAACGAATATTACGAAAGTTGGTATAAAGGCACCCCCGATGATCTCCGCAGCAATGTGCAACAGATCCATGAGGCATTTCCCGGCAAGCCCATCGTAATCTCCGAATATGGCTATTGCGCCTGCACACCGGAACGGCCTGAGGGAGATGCCCGACGCATCGAAGTTTTGCGCGAACACAACCGCGTCTTTCGCGAGAGGGAATATGTCGGCGGACTGATTTTCTTCTGTTACAACGATTACCGCACACACGTCGGAGACAAGGGCGCTGGCGTCTTGAGACAGCGCGTACACGGCGTTGTGGACCTCTACGGAACCCGCAAGCCATCTTGGACAGTGCTGCGATATGAGTCCAGCCCGATCGAATCGCTTGCGGTAGAAGGGTCCGGGAAAGAGTTCACCATCCGGGTCCGCACTCGAAAGACCGCCCCTGCGTACACGCTCGATGGTTACAAGTTGCAGGCGGTCCTCTATGGGTACTCCGAAATTCCTCTGGAACGTTACGAGGCGCCGCTCCCTCGCCTGGCTCCTGGCGACGAAGCAAAACTCTCCGTCCAGTGGAAGGAAAAAGAGCCGGTGCGCGTGGTATTCGATGTTCAGCGTCCCACGGGATTTTCGGCTTTCACGAAGAGTTGGACACCTTAAGAGCGCCCGCAAGATCTTAGAAAATTAGATACGCAGTTAGTTCCGGGACCCTAAGGCGCCAGCACGACCGTCCGGGATTTTAGTTTGAGCAAGCAGGAGGAGACGAGAGAGTGAAAGATCCTTCCCCAACCGAACAGGTACGCGCATGGGAAGAGACGGTAACCATCGAAACCTATCCAGCGCCAGCTCCCGATCGCAATCCCATGTTTCTGGACAAGCGCGTTTACCAGGGCAGCAGCGGAAAAGTCTATCCCAACCCTTTTACCGACCACATCTCAGACGCCAAAATCGACAAACGCTATCAGGCCATATTTCTCGAAAACGACCTTGTTCGCATCATGGTATTACCGGAAATAGGCGGACGGATTCACATCGGCGAGGACAAGACCAATAACTACGACTTCTTTTACCGACAGAATGTCATCAAACCCGCGCTCGTAGGGCTCCTGGGGCCTTGGATTTCCGGCGGCGTGGAGTTCAACTGGCCGCAGCACCACCGACCTTCCACATTCATGCCGGTCGATCACCAGGTCGAAAAGCACGAAGACGGGAGGTGCACGGTCTGGCTCAGCGAACACGAACCCATGAACCGCATGAAAGGCATGGTCGGGATCACCCTGTATCCCGGGAAGAGCATCGTGGAAGCCAAGGCGCAGCTATATAACCGCACACCTTTCGTTCAGACATTTCTGTGGTGGGCCAATGTCGCCGTCCAAGTGCACGAGGAATATCAGGCTTTTTTCCCTCCCGATGTCGCCTACGTCGCAGACCATGCCAAGCGTGCCGTGTCTTCCTTTCCTATAGCGCGAAACTTTTATTACGGCGTGGATTACACACCGGGCGTGGACATAACCTGGTACAAAAACATTCCCGTACCGACTTCCTACATGATCCTCGACTCGAAATATGACTTTTTCGGCGGGTATGATCATCGACGACGCGCCGGCCTGGTGCACGTGGCGGATCGACATATCTCACCGGGCAAGAAGCTGTGGACCTGGGGAAACTCCGACTTCGGGTACATGTGGGACCGCGAGCTTACCGATTCCGACGGACCTTACGTGGAGTTGATGGCCGGTGTCTTTACCGACAACCAACCGGATTTTTCATGGCTTCAGCCATATGAGACACGCACATTCAAGCAATATTGGTACCCGATTCAAGAAATCGGACCAGCTAAGAACGCCAATCGGCTGGCCGCCGTAAACCTTGAAATGCAGGGACGGAAGCTGAAAGTCGGCGTGTTGACTACCGAAGCCTTTAAGCAGCTTCGCGTGATCGTAACCGCAGGAGAAAAGGTCGTTTTGGAGAAAACTCGGGATTTTCAGCCGAGTCAGCCCTTCATCGAAACCGTCGAGCTGTCGACGCACTGCGCCCCACCAGCCGTGCTCCTCCGAGTGCTTTCCTCCGACGGGCGGGAAATCATTCGATATCGGCCCGAGGAAAATCGGAGCGCCCCTTTG
>Ga0209625_1000033_pt1 | contig 26084 bp, 15 predicted proteins | sample JacPin_JW_Ref_M2_FD_187960 | JGI IMG/M metagenome (GOLD analysis project Ga0209625, IMG submission 187960) | Forest soil microbial communities from Algoma, Ontario, Canada - Jack Pine, Ontario site 1_JW_Ref_M2 (SPAdes) (version 2) | ecosystem: Environmental > Terrestrial > Soil > Boreal...
AAAATACGGGCAATGCGGACGATGAGCTCAAGTAAGGTAACTCGGCTCCTTTTTATGCTGGCGCTCTCAACAGCAGCCTCCGCGCAAGAATGGCAATTCTATGGTGGTGACGCTGGCGGAACGCGATCCTCGCCGCTCAAACAGATCAATCGCCAGAACGTTGCAAGCTTGAAAAGGGCGTGGACGTATCACATAGGGGAAGCAGACCGCAAAGGCGTTGGCGCCGATCGGGATCGCGTTGCGCCGTTTGAATCTACCCCGCTGGTGATTGATGGCACGCTCTACTTTTCGACTCCTTCAAATCGTGTCATTGCGCTCAATGCGGAAAGCGGTCAAGAGATTTGGCAGTTTGATCCGCAAGCCGGGCGCGCGGGGCCGCGGCAGTTCTTCCAGCACCGCGGAGTGGCCTACTGGCAGAGCAAGAAAGGAGACGACCGGCGGATTCTATACGGCACTTTTGACGGCCGATTGATCGCGCTGGACGCGAAAACTGGAAAGCCTTGCCCCGATTTTGGAAAAGACGGCGTAGTCAATCTGCGAGCAGGAATTGCGGACGGTTATCCTAGCGCGGAATATTCGGTGACGTCGCCTCCTGCGATCTATCAAGATCTGGTGATTACTGGAGCGGCTGTCCCCGAATACCCTTCCAAAGGCCCTAGTGGCGTGGTGCGCGCGTTTGACGTTCGCTCTGGCAAACTCGTTTGGACATTTCACACGATTCCTCAACCGGGAGAAGTGGGGCACGAGAGTTGGGATGGAGATGCGTGGAAGGAGCGCACCGGCGCGAATGTCTGGTCGATCATGAGTGTGGACGTGGAGCGCGGTTTAGTTTTTCTGCCCATTGGTTCGGCTTCCTACGATTTCTACGGCGCGGACCGCAAGGGCATGGATTTCTTCAGCAACTGCTTGGTAGCGCTGGAGGCCGCCAGCGGCAAGCTGGTGTGGTACTACCAGATGGTGCACCACGATATTTGGGATTACGATATGCCCGCGCAGCCCGTGCTGATCACGGTGCGGCGGAATGGCCGGGATGTTCCTGCGGTTGGGCAGGTGACCAAGATGGGATTTGTATTTATCCTCGACCGGCTCACTGGAAAACCGTTGTTTCCGGTGGAGGAGCGCGCAGTTCCCAAGAGCGACGTGCCCGGCGAAGCTGCCTGGCCAACGCAGCCTTTCCCAGTCAAACCTCCACCTCTTGTCCGGCAATCGTTCAGCGAAACGGACATCAGCACGGTGACACCGGAATCCAATCGATATTGCACTCAGCTGTTTCATTCGCTTGAGAGCCACGGAATGTATACACCGTACGGCCGCAAGATGACACTGGTGGTACCCGGCACATTGGGGGGAGGGAACTGGTCCGGGGCTTCTTTTGATCGTGCTTCCGGGTATTTGTTTATCAATGCAAATGAGTTGGGAGCCATTGGAGAGATGGAACCGCAGGCCGCTGACGCACTGGTGCAATACCGGCGAGGGTCCAAAGATGGCGAGTACGCGCGGTTCTGGGACGAGCACCAATGGCCATGCCAGAAGCCGCCTTGGGGAACGCTCAACGCCGTGGACGTGAATACGGGAGAGATCGCCTGGAAAGTACCGCTTGGAATTGTAGATGAGCTGAGGACGACCACTGGAACGCCTAACCTTGGCGGCTCGATCGTGACGGCCGGCGGGGTGGTATTTATTGGGGCGACAATAGACGGGCGTTTCCGAGGATTCGATGCGAAGACCGGAGAGCAACTCTGGGTAGCCACGCTTGAAGCAAGTGCGCACGCCACTCCTATAACTTACATAGGCAAGAAGACCGGCAAGCAGTTCGTGGTGATCGCAGCTGGGGGCGGCGGATATTTCAGAGGGAAAGTGTCCGATACCCTGGTGGCATTTGCGCTCCCGGATTAGCAGAGCGGAGCAATTCCTAATTTTAAGAAATGGTTTGTCAGTCGAAGCAGAGTTCAATCACAGTCTGGGAACGGAGAATCCAAGATGTTTCGATCACGGATCGAGATTAGGTTTCGCGCGTACTGCAGCGCACGGTCGATCGTGATCGCCAGAAATTGTTGCTTCTGGATTCTCCTGACACTGGCAACGGGGCACCAAGGAATTGCACAATCGGACATCGTCGTCGTCCGGCCTAAAGAAATTCACGACGTACTGGTAAATCCCGGAATGGGCATTACGACTTTTCAGAGGTTCAACGGCCAAGCGACGAATTCTCCATTGAAATGGTCCGAAGTCGGGCCTGTCACGAAGCTGCCGCAAGCGCCCACGAAGCCGGACTTTCCGGAGACTTCTATCGCGTATTGCCGCTGGTATTGGAACGTCCTTGAGACGGAGCCTGGTAAGTTTCATTGGGAGATTGTAGATCTCGCATTGGAAGAAGCTCGAGCGCATGGACAAACTCTCGCCATTCGCCTAATGCCATACTCCAACCAGGATCCGCTCCCTGCTTGGTATCGGAACTTGGGGGCGCGGCGTTCCAACAAACCGGCGGACAAGGATGGAGAAATCTGGCAGCCGGATTTTAGCGATCCTCTGTATCTCAAGTACTGGGGCGAGCTCGTCGCTGAGGCGGGAAAACGATACGACGGGAATCCCTTTCTGGATAGCGTAGACATTTCTTCGGTGGGCTATTGGGGAGAGGGCTGGAGCCCCTATATGCCGCCATTTTCCAATCAAAAGGAGCTTATCGATATTTGGCTGAATGCCTTTCGGCGCACGCCGTTGCTGATGAACTTTGATGAGCAACAGGCGCTCACGTATGGCACAGAACATGGCGCGGGATGGAGGCTGGATTGCCTGGGAGACATGCGCACAAACTCGGACAATGAATATTTTCCGGCGGAAATGCTTGAAGTTTATCCGCAACAGGTAGCGCGTGCGGGCATTCAGGATGTTTGGCAACGCAGTCCGGTCTCGCTGGAGACTTGCTTCACGGTTGCAGGTTGGAAGGAGAAGGGCTACGACCTTGACTATATATTGGAGCAGGCGTTGCGCTGGCATGTGAGCTCTGTGAACATAAAGTCCGCGCCGATTCCGTCTGAATGGAGAGGTCAATTCGAAAGGTTTCAGAAGAAGATGGGGTACCGTTTTATCTTGCGCCGATTGGAATACCCAAAGGCGGTCAACGCCGGCTCGATGATGCCGATTCATATGTGGTGGCTGAACGCGGGAGTCGCTCCCATTTACAGAGAATACTCGCTGGCCGTTGAGCTGCGATCTTCCAAGACCGCGACCATCATTCGAGTCCCAGTGGACGTTCGGAAATGGCTTCCCGGAGACGCGGTGTTCGACGGCACGCTGTATGTCCCGGAAAATCTGGCCGAGGGCACCTACAATTTTCGCGTCGCGATGCTTGATCCATGGACCGGGCAGCCGGCGATTCGGTTCGCCGTCGAAGGCCGGCAAGACGACGGCTGGTATAACATGGGTTCGCTCACGGTAAAAGCGCGGTGAGTTATTTCCCGCTTCGGTGCGCTTCCGGAAGATTGCGATTGCTTGAATTCACAAGCGAACTGCTAAGAGGAAGGATGATCCGGCTATGCATCATGGCCGTGCTGGCCGGAGCGATGGCCTTGTGCGCGCCAGCCGCGGACGATCCGTCGGCGCAATCTTTCCGTGTCCGTGAACAGTCGTTGTCCCCGGGACCACGCATAACTCCTTTCCTCCAGTATCAAGCGGAGCAAGCGTGGCGCGAAGATGATGATCGCGTAAGAGCCTGGGATGCCATCCATGACCAGAAAGAATTGTTAAAAACGCGAGACGACCTGAGGCAAAAGCTCCTGCAAATGATCGGCGGCTTGCCGGAGGTAAAGACGGAACTGCATCCGCGCCTCACCGGCAGGATTCAGATGGATGGTTTCTCTGTCGAAAAACTGATCTTCCAAAGTTTGCCAGGGGTCTATGTCACTGCGCTCGTTTACGTGCCGGATGATCACTCCAAGAAGCATCCTGCCGTGCTGGTGCCGGCGGGGCACGCTCCCGATGGAAAATTCCACTATCAATCGCTGAGTCAAAGGTTGGCGGGGCGAGGGTATGTGGTGATCTCCTGGGATCCTGTTGGGCAGGGTGAACGCAGCCAGTTCTGGGATGCGACCGCAGGTAAGAGCCGCTATAACCTGATTTGCGGCGAACATGCGGTGATGGGAAACCTGGCCTATCTGGCGGGAGCGAATCTTGCCAGATGGGAGATATGGGATGGTATTCGCGCGGTCGATTATCTGCTCACGCGCCCTGAAGTTGACGGCGAGCGAATCAGCATCACCGGAACGAGCGGCGGCGGCTTTCAAGCTGCCCTGATTGCCGCTCTTGATGAGCGGATTAAAGAGGCCGTGCCTTCTTGTTATATCAGCGCATTGCCGATGAGGATTTCTAACCGCATTTTTGCCGACCCCGACAGCGATCCCGAGCAGGATTTGTTTGGCATGATTTCAAATGGTGTGGACCATCCCGGGTTGCTGCTGCTGATGTATCCCAGGCCGGTATTGGTGGCTGCCGCGGTACTCGATTTTTTCCCCATTGAAGGCACGCGCAAGACCGTCCGCGAAGTGCGAAGGCTGTACGAACGTTTCGACCACGGAGATCGAATTGCGTTGGTCGAAGGCTATCACGCGCATCAATTCTCACCGGAGAATCAGGAAGCCGCGCTGGACTTTCTCGACCACTTCAACCAGATGCCGGTTCGACACGGACTTCCCCCCGTAAAGGAACTAACGGACAAGGCCTTGCAATGCACTCGAACAGGGCAGGTCATGCTCGATTACAGCGACGCAAGATCTTTGATGGCGGTGATCCGAGAGTATTACGACGAGCACAAGACCGGACCGGGCCGCAGCCTTGCGAAGGAATATTACGGTAACAAATACAGCGGAGTGAAAGAGTGGCATGTAAGCGAATATAGTGGCGTCCCGCCCGGGCAAGGGCAGATTACTTGGGAAGCCATGGGGAGCTCAAGATCAGAGGACGTGTCGATTGACCGCTATATGCTGCGCCACAGCAAGCTGCTTGAAATGCCGCTACTGCACATTCACAAGTCTGCCGCAGACAAACGAACATTCCTGCTGTGGTTCCGCGAAAGCGGCAAAGCGACCGCGGAAGACTGGCCTGAAATCAAGAAATATGCGGATGAGGGCTACGATATTGTCTCGTTTGATTTCCGCGGCCTCGGCGAGACTCGTATGCCGTATACGGCGGTTTCCCCGGATGATCCGGCTTTGGGTGCTTTGGATTTTGATCATGCTTATGTCAATGCCATTTCGGGCGTGCTGGCGAATCATGTTTACAACTCACTTCTGACCGGCAGGCCGTATTTTTTGCAAATGATTGAGGACTCAGAAATCGCCAGCCGATTCGCGCGTGAGAAGCTGGGCGCAAAAACAGTCGCTATAACTGCTCCAGGCGATGCGTATACGCTCGCGAGCGCCGTTGCGGAGACGCTACCCGGCATCGAGCTCTTGCCCCGGCCAGACGCGCAAGTCTTGAAATGGTCTGAACTCGTAGAGCAGAAACGGGAGATCTGGCCAATACAATATCTACTGCCCTCGGGAGCCTATATTCATTAGGCAAAATGTTTTTTTCGACGCCTCGGGCTCACACCCCCATCAGTCGATGTTCAGCGCGTCTCCACTAATTCACAAGCTGCAAGATCCCAAACCGGGTTGGCACGTGAAACGTTTTCCCTTCGGGAATGATGCTCCATGCAAGAAATTTGCGGTGATCGTCACCGCCCTTTCCTGCCGCTCGAAAGAAATTCACTCGCCATTTAGTGCCCGGATGTATCGCGCTAACATTCATCGACGAGATCGGTATGCGCATTTCGGCCGTCCAAATATGATTCTTGGCGTCGATGCGGGCTGCATGCGCAAAGCCCGAATTCCAAGACACATCATTGAAGGGCTCTTTGGTCTTATCGATTTCGAGATCCACCCACTGGTTATTGGGGGCGACCTCGAACTCATAGTAGTGATTCACTCGCTCTGGCTGAGGGTTCAGGAAAACTTCCACTACGTCGCGATCCCAAAGTTGCCATCGCTCTACCGCCGCGTCCTCCCCTTCATAGACATTCAGTGAATCGTAGTTACACCAAAAGAAGAAGTAGATATAAGTTTCGGTCCAAACGGATGCGACGCGTGTCGACAGCTCCGGGTAGCGGGACTTACCCGAGGCGTCGTGGTCAAATTCCACTGACTTGGCAAGCTTCCATGAAGGCTTGGAGGGATCGCCATCCGGCAGGAAATCCACTGTGGAACGTTTTGCCTGGAGTTGTACATCGCTGGCATACGATTGTTGCGGTATGGCAGCGATCTGGCCCGTGCACGAAAAGGGAAGTAAAGTGATAGCAGCCCCGGCGAGAGTACCAATCAAAGCTCCGATATTCCAAAGGACCATCAGTAACTTCCTCGGGTATTTAGTGATCCGATCTGCTCGAGGGCGACTTGCCTCGTCGACACTTGCATTTGCCTTAAGCGGCCGCTGAACCCGGAGCTTTATCCCACTTTGACAAGCAAAAGTAAACGAGATAGAAGAAGTCGAACGAAAAAGGAAATGCATGGCGGCGCGATCAAATGAGATTGGAGAGTTCATGAATAGAACAGGCCGGAGACGCTGGTTGGAAAGCATGGGGATGCTTTTCGTGGCAGGCAGATTACCGACGACCTCGATAACGTCGCCACCCTCCGAGCTGGAGGGCGCGGGGAAGCCGCTGCAACTCGCGGACTTCCAACCGCGCAGCATGTTACACGTCCCTGAGACGAAGGTGCCCCGCCCGCGCTATCCAGTCATAGATATTCATACGCATCTCTCTGTTACCGCCAAGTCAGACAACGGAGTTGGAATAGGCGAGGCCATGAAGTATTTCGCGCCAGTGGAGACGTTGCTACCACTGATGGACCGAAAGACCATCCGGGTGATGGTAAACCTGACCGGTGGGGCTGGCAAAGGACTGGAGGAAGCGATTCGAAAGTTTCAGCAGCCCTATCCAGAACGATTCGTAACGTTCACGGAACCGTGGTGGGAACGCACAAATCAACCGGGATACAGCCAGTTTCAGGCCGATGAGATTGTTCGGGCGCACGAGGCAGGCGCGCACGGACTAAAAATTCTTAAGACGCTTGGTCTTTATTTGCGTGAGGGAATCTCGAAAGGCCCATTGGTAAAAATTGATGATCGGCGTTTCGATGCCATGTGGGAAACATGCGGATCGCTGGGCATGCCGGTAGCGATTCACGTTTCCGATCCGGAGGCTTTCTTCCTTCCCATCGATCGTTTCAACGAGCGCTTCGAGGAATTGAATAACCACCCAGATTGGTCGTTTTATGGGCGCGATTTTCCCAGTAACGCGGAACTGCTCGAGGCACGTAACCGCGTCCTGGCCCGCCACCCCAAGACCCAGTTCATCGTGCTCCACGTGGGCAATAACGCCGAGAATCTTCCTTACGTGGGCGAATGCATGGACCGCTTCCCCAATATGCACGTGGAACTCGGTGCGCGGATCGGGGAGCTAGGACGCCAGCCGCGCATGGCCAGAAAGTTCTTCGAGAGATATCAGGATCGAATTCTTTTTGGAACGGATGCCGTTCCCCATGGAACGGACACGCCTCAGCAAGTCTTCGATGATGAGCTTTACGAGATCTACTACCGCTTTCTTGAAACCGAAGACGAATATTTCGACTATGCACCCGCGCCCGTGCCTCCTCAGGGGCGTTGGCGGATTTACGGTCTCGGTTTGCCCGACGGAATACTCAAGAAAGTCTACTATGAGAATGCAGCCCAGCTCCTGAAGGTGAAGATCTAGTGATGCTTCAGAGAGGTTGACAAAGACGGAACTTTCTGCCAAAAAGAAAGCGAAACAAATAGTAACGAAAGCAAAGAAAAGAAATAGATGATCTTTTTCCTCCTTCGACTTGTCGTAGCCGCCGCGTTGATGCTGGCCGACGGGGGCTACTCCCGTCCAGGTGATTTCAAGATTATTGGCCCCGGTGGTGGCGGGGCAATGTTCCATCCAACTATCAGTCCTCACGACCCAAATACCGTCTTGGTGAGTTGCGACATGACCGGGTCCTATATCACCCACGATGCCGGCAAGTCTTGGCGCATGTTTAATCTACGCGGCGTTGTCCGGTTCTTTGTTTTCGATCCGCTGGATCAGAAAGTAATTTATGCACAATCTAGTGGTTTGTGGCGCAGCCAGGACCAGGGCGAGACCTGGAGCTTGATTTATCCACAGCCTTCCTCTGTGAAGGGCATCAAAATGAGCTCGGATCACTCGGACGAAGATCTAATTGCGGAGCCGGATCCGCTGGGCGACATCACGGCAATGGCCATCGATCCCTCTGTTTCCAAGATCTTTTATGTAGTTGCAGGCGATAGAAGGAAAGGGACGTTTGCGCTCTTTACCTCGCGGGATTGGGGCCAAAATTGGGCAAAAGAGGAAGAGCTGCCAGGAATGACTAACAAGCTGTGGGTGGATCCTTATTCACCAAGCGACGCTCGTGTGCTTCTCATTGCAGGCTCCCATTTCATTGAAAAGAAAACCTCTTCGGGCATGCAGAAGATTTCCGGGCCCTCGGAAAAGACTTTCACGGATATCTCTGCGGGATTCAGGAAGGATGGCAAGCCTCTCATTTATGTTATCGGCGACGAATCCGCCTTCGCGTCGGATGACGAAGGAGCAACTTGGCGAAAGGCCAGCTTGGGTCCAGGTGGCGGAAAAATGAGGGCGATCGCAACCAGCCTGCGCAATCCGGACACGGCCTATGTTTCCTATAGAGAACTGGAAGAGGGTGGGAGCAAATGGCTAGGGGTTGCCAAGACCACGAATGCGGGACGCACTTGGCAACCGGTTTGGAAAGAGGACAGCAATCCTGCCGCCAAGCCCGCCAAGAATATCCATGACGCATGGATCGCCGAGCGGTTTGGATCGGATTGGGGCGAAAATCCCTTGGCGCTTGCCGTGGCGGAGCAGGATGCCAACATAAGCTACGGGACGGATTTGGGAAGAGCAATGCGCACGACGGACGGAGGCGCAAGTTGGGTGGCCGTATACTCACGAAAATCCGGCGAAAACGGATGGGTCACCGCGGGTCTAGATGTAACGACCTCGTACGGCTACCACTTTGATCCCTTCGATCACAACCGGCAGTTCATCTCCACGACCGATATTGGCCTTTTCCGCAGCGAAGATGGCGGGCGGTCCTGGATTAGTTCCACTCGCGGTGTGCCGAAGGAATGGATGAACACCACGTACTGGATTGAATTTGACCCCGAGGTGAAGGGGCGTGTCTGGAGCGTGAACAGTTGGACGCATGATTTACCGCGACCAAAGATGTGGAGAAGGAAAGGAATTCGGGATTATCGGGGCGGGGTATGCCGCAGCGACGACGGGGGAAGGACCTGGACAAAGTCGAATGGCGGGATGGAGGAAACGGCAGCGACGCATGTCCTCTTGGACCCGACAAGCCCTCCCACCGCACGCGTGCTATACGTAGCCGCCTTCGGGCGCGGTGTATACAAGAGCGTGGACGGGGGCAAGCGCTGGAAGCTGAAAAACAATGGGATCACCCAGAAAGAACCTTTTGTCTGGAGAATTGTGAGAGATAACAGAGGGACGCTCTACGTGCTGGTGGCGCGACGTTCGGAGGATGGGAGCATAGGAACGGAGGGCGATGGCGCGATTTACAAGTCCACGGATGGAGCGGAAAACTGGCGCCGCGTGACGATGCCCGAGGGAAGCAACGCTCCGAACGGCTTGGCAGTTGATCCCAGCGCACCGAATCGACTCTATCTCGCGGCGTGGGCGAGGGACAAAGGAGAGCACGGTGAAGGTGGCGGCATCTTTTTGTCGGTGAATGCAGGAGACACATGGACGCGAGTTCTCGATCGCGATCGCCACCTCTACGATGTCGCTATAGACCCGCGCGAGGCAAGAATACTCTACGCTTCCGGGTTCGAGTCCTCCGCATGGAAATCAAGCGACCGCGGCGAAAGCTGGACGCGCATACCTGGGTTTAACTTCAAATGGGGACATCGGGTCATTCCTGATCCCGAGGATCCCAAAAAAGTTTACATCACAACCTTCGGCGGGGGCGTTTGGCATGGTTCTGTGGATGGTGAAAATCGTCCATTGGACATCGTTACGCCTGAGCTTCAGCCTGGTCGATAGCGCGCGAACATCCTGGGGAGAAAGACACATAAGGATCCTATGGAGAGTGCTTCTTTATTGACGCAGTCGGAGTGGCAACGTGCGCTCACGAAGAATCAAGCGAGAGCGGCAGAGTTATTTGGCCGGCCGGAAGCGGAACAACAACGGCTTGGATACTTCCACACACTGCAGGAGATCTGCCAGCAGCCCTGGACGTGGCTGGGCACTTGCGATCGAATGATCGCTTTGCGGGACGGCCTGAGAAAGGATGTGGCAGGAATCCGAAGTCTCGCGCTTACTGGTTCTGGGAGTTCGGAGTATGCCGCCGAATGCGTGTGCCTCCAACTGCAAAATGAGCTGGGGATCTGCACGGAATCGATCAGTGGCGGAGCGTTGTTAATGCATGGCGGAAAGACTTTGCCTCTGGGAAGGCCTGGCTTGCTTGTTTCTTTGGCGAGATCCGGAGACAGCCCCGAGAGTAGTGCGGCCGTAGAGTTGCTACTCGACACGGAGCCTGAGTTCCGGCACCTCGTGGTGACCTGCAACGAGCACGGAAGACTAGCACGAGCTTGGCGCGCCCATGAGAAAGTACATGTCATCACGCTTCCCGCCGAGACTCAGGACAAGAGCTTGGCCATGACGAGCAGTTTCACCAACCTGCTGCTCGCGGCGCGCTTCATCGGAATGCTGGAAAGGCCAGATGAATATCGAAAATTGTGCGAGAGGCTGGGCCAAATAACAGGGGAACTGATCCGATCTAGCTTCGATGTCCTGGCAAAGGTTGCTGCCACAGATTTCCGGCGTGTGGTATTTCTGGGAAGTGGGTCGCGTTTCGCGGCCTCGCGCGAAGCGGCGTTGAAGATGCTGGAGCTGACGTCAGGCCGCGTCACCACACTTTGCGAAACGTATCTTGGTTTTCGACATGGTCCCATGAGCTACGTGCAGGATGACACGCTGATCGTTTGCCATTTATCGTGCGATTCAACGATCCGCGCGTATGAGCTGGATTTGTTGCAAGAATTGGACCGGAAGAAACTAGGATTGTCCAAAGTCATTGTCGGAGAGAACATCCCGGATTCTGCGGTTAGAGAGGGGGATGAGGTGATCGAGTGTCGAGGATTAAATGAGCTGGGTGATGAAGAGACCGCGACGGTGTATGTCGTCGCCGCCCAACTTCTGTCTTTTTTTCGCTGCCTTGAAGAGGGGCTCCGGCCTGATTCACCGTCAGAAGGAGGAATTATCAACCGCGTAGTGGAAAAATTTCCTCTGCACACTCCTTCGTGAAGAGCTATCGGAAGGAAACTCGGGGAGCTGGAAGAATGGGTTTAGAGGCTTGTATCAATCCATGATCGAGAAAAAAACTCGCTTGAATCGTCGTTAGCGAAGGTTTCCCTGCGAGGCGATGCCGATGCGATGGACGGTCCTGTTTTTATTTCTAGTGGTTAACGCCACACGCATTCAGGCGCAGGTGCGGGTATGGGAAGGTGTTCTGAATCTTCCAGCATACGAAGAGGGAGCGCCCGACCCCAACCCCTCTTTCGACCAGTTCGCGATCGGTCGATTTAGTTATCCCTATACCCTGCGGAAACAAATAACCGACCAGCGTGCCGAGCACCGATGGCGTGCGATCTATCTTGAAAACGAATATCTGAAATGTTCGGTGCTGCCGGATTTGGGCGGACATATTTATACCTGCGTCGATAAAATTAGCGGGCAGCCGATGTTCTATGCCAACCCTTCCATCAAGAAAGCCAGGATTGGCTACCGCGGAGCCTGGGCCGCATTCGGCGTTGAGTTTAACTTTCCTGTTTCCCACAATTGGGTTTCGATGTCCCCTGTGGATTTCGCGTATGCGGGCCACGAGGACGGCACTGCGTCGATCACCGTGGGCAATGTCGACAGAGTTTATGGAATGGAATGGTCCGTCGAATTGACTCTGCGTCCTGGTTCCACTGTTCTCGAACAGCGCGTGACACTGAGTAATCGAAGCGATGTGCGGCATCGTTTCTATTGGTGGAACAATGCCGCTGTGCAGGTCTGGGACGATTCTCAGATCCAATACCCCATGCGTTTTGCCGCAGCACATGGGTTTGCGGAAGTGCAAAGGTGGCCGATCGATTCGAAAGGGAAGGACCTTAGCGTCATACGCAACCAGACCGATGGTCCAGTATCGTTGTTCGTCCATGGAAGCCGGGAAAACTTCATGGGTGTGTGGCATCCACGAACAAACACCGGGACCGTCCACTTTGCCGACTATGCCGAACTACCTGCTAAGAAAATTTGGTCCTGGGGTGTTGACCCGGATGCCCTTGACTGGCGCAAGGCACTCTCCGACAACAGTAGCGCCTATGTCGAGTTGCAAGCGGGCCTGTTCAGAAATCAGGAGACGTACGCATTCCTTGAACCGCGACACTCCATAGCCTTCACAGAATACTGGATACCGGTCCGCGATACCGATGGGATTTCCCGCGCAAATCTTGCCGGGGCGGTGCATTTGGAGCGAAGGGCCGGCATGCTGGCGGTTTCCCTCAATGCCAACAGAAAGCTGCCGGCTGCTGCGGTCCAGATTTTGGATGGAAACACTTCCTTACTCAACGAGAAGGCAGATTTAGTGCCAGACCGAGTGTGGAAGAAAGAAATTCGCATTCCAAATGCCAGCAGGAAATATACGTTTCAACTCAAGAACAGCGAGGATGCCCTGCTGTTGAGGCAGACGGAAGGCGAGTATGACTGGGCGCCGGATTCCGAAATCAAAGTCGGCCCGCAAATTTCCTATGCCGTACCGGAGGAGACGCGTCGAACCGAAGACGATTGGCTCCAGCAGGGTAAGACTGAAGAATTGAACGGCAACCTGTTAGCCGCAACGCAAACGTATCAAAAGGCTTTGCTGAAGTTCCCCGCAGATTTTGAATTATTGAAAGCGGCGGGACGACTGGACGCCAGTTTGATGCGCTTTGAAGAAGCGTTATCTCATCTAGCTGCCGCGCATGACCGAAATACCACCGATGCCGAGATTTCCTATTATCTTGGAATTGCGTACGAGGGCGTCGAACGAGAAAAAGATGCTGTTGACGCTTATCAGGAAGCGATGCGATTACCTTCCTATCGTGCGGCTGCTGCCTTGCGCCTTGCCGAAGTGCAGGCACGCCTGGGTGGCTTGAAGCAAGCGACAGAATCTCTGACTATAAGCCTCCAATCCGCTCCGGAAGACCTGCGTGCAGCGGAAGAACTGGCTGCTGCATTGCGCGCGGTGGGAAGGACAGCAGATGGAGAGAAGCTAGCAAGAGAACGGCTCGCACACTTTCCGTTGAGCGATTTTCTACGCGAGGAACTCGGAAAGCCGAACCTCGTGCATCTTGCCGCCGATCCCTATCGTGTCTTAAATCTTGCATCGGAATACGCGCGGTTGGGACTTTACCGTCGAGCCGTGGAAGTTCTTTCACGTGAGTATCCGCCCCCGACGGCGGACCAGACCGAACCTGGCGCGGTTGTCCCCCAGAACCACCCCCTGGTTGTCTATTTCCGCGGGTACTGCCGCGAGAAGCTCGGGGAGTCGGGTGCAAATGACTATTTGCAAGCCTCACGCCTTTCGACTGCATATGTATTTCCGAACACGGTCGAAGACCAGCAGGCGCTGAAAGCCGCCATTCGCACGAACGAGAAAGACGCAACCGCCCATTACCTCCTGGGGATCTGGTATTTCGCCCGAGAAAAAACGGACGAGGCTCTCAGCGAATGGCAACAAGCGCGGAAGCTCAATCCCCAAATAGCCGCGTTGGAAGCCAGTCTCGGATTAGCGTTGCTTCACGCGAAGCGGGACTTCGCAAGTGCGTGGAATGCCTTCGAGGAAGGAATAAAAAATGATCCGTCAAATATCGTGAACTATTCCGGTGCGGTTGCCGCGATGACTCTTCTGGCAAAACCCGCTGCGGAGCGCGTGAAAACACTTGAGCTTTATCCCGACCTGGACCGAATGCCCACTAGTTTGGTTTATGAATTGGCTTTGAACCGCGCCGAGGAAGGGAATTACGGCGGCGCGATTGAATTGTTCCGGAACCGGTTCTTTGGCAGTGAAGAAGGCGGAACAAACGTTCGCCAAGTGTGGGTTGAGGTGAAGTTGCAACAGGCCGTCGGGCTGGGGCGAAGCGGTCACTGCGAGGACGCTCTCGCCGCGGCGAGAGCTCTCGGTTCTCCCGTTGCGAGCCTTTCGTTTACGCAAGACGGCTTACAACCAATACTTAATTCGGCTAGAACAAACTACCTGCTCGGTGAATTATCTTCTGTATGCGGCCAAAAAGAAGCAGCGGAACGAAGGTACCGGCTTTCGGCGCAAGTGACCGATGCATCGGACGCCGTATGGGCATGGGCCTCGGCCAAGAAGCTGAGCGACTATAATCCGGATCTATGGCAGGAACGTCTCTCTTCAGCCTTGTCACGAGCGGAATCGAATGCACGAACCGGCGACCACCAGAGTTGGTTGCTTTATTCCGTGGGAGTTTTGCAGATCGCGCTTGGGCGCGGCGTGCAAGGCCAAGCGTCGCTTCGCGAATCCTTGCTATTGCCCGAAAACCGAATGTCTTATCACTTCAGCCGCCTGGCCATCGAAGGCGCTACACCTCGATAACTTCGATACCCCTTTTGCGAAGTGCTTCGGTAAATTCCTGAGTCGCACGGTTATCCGTGATCAGGCGCCGGATTCTGTCAAGGGAGCCAATCTTTGAAACGCTTCTCCGGCCCAGTTTGCTGAAATCCGTGACGACATTGACCTCTTTCGCGGAGCGGATCATCACATTATTGAGCTGCGCTTCGAGCACGTCCGGTGTCGAAAGTCCGTTATCGAGATCGAAACCGTCGACAGCGAGGAAAAGACGGTCAGCGTGGAACTCGTTCATCATGGCTTCCGCCTGCGGTCCGACGAAGGAGCAGGACACCGGACGCAGCAGCCCACCGATCATAATTAAGGTAAATCCAGGTGTATCCGCCAGTTCGACCGCTATATTCAAGGCATTGGTAATGACCGTAAGCGATTGCATTCTCATTTTTTTCAAATGGCGCGCAACCTCTGCCGTGGTCGTTCCAGAATCGAGAATGATGGTCTCGCCTGGCCGTACCAATTCTGCCGCGGCCTTTCCGATTCTGATTTTTTCATCCCTGTGCAGGGTTTCTTTGGTGCGGAGCGGGTAATCCTGAGTGGCCTCCACGCGCCGCACGGCGCCGCCGTGCGATCGCACCACCGCGCCGGTAGAAGCGAGAGCGTCGAGGTCGTTGCGGACAGTGACGGCAGAAATGGAGAACCGTCTGACCATATCCACGACAGTTACCTGGCCGTCTTGTTCGACGAGGTCCAGCACGCTCCGGCGCCGCTGTTCTGTTAGCAGACGAGCTTTAGGGGTCATGCACCGTGTCCGTAAGCCAAGTATAGGGTGTCTCCTTCGGTTGGGTCAAATGACGAAAGCATAGCTCACAAAAATACTTTTCTATTCTTTCTCTTTGTGTCGTTTTTAATTCATTTATTGTTGCGTTTGCTTTTCTATTGTGGTACATATTTTCTCCTAGATTAGTTTGTGGGGGAGGTTTCCTTGATGTACAAAGCCGCGTCTACCTGCGTAGTTTTCTTGGCCCTTCTATTCGGTGCTGCCGGAGTTGTATTCGGACAGGGAACCGATCTCGGCACCATTCGCGGAACAGTGACGGACTCAACGGCAGCCGTCATTCCGGGTGCTATGGTAACGGTCACCGATGCCCTTACCAAAACAGCACGGGAAACAAGAACGAACTCTCGGGGCATTTACGAAATGTTCGGGCTGCAGCCCGGCACCTACAGGGTGGTCATCACCGCTGCTGGAATGAGCAAGGAAGAAATCACGGACGTGGTCTTGAACGGCAGCGACGTGGTGAGCGCCGATGCGGCGCTCAAGGTTTCCGCGGCGCAGGAAAGCGTGGTGGTATCGATGGAAGCGCCGGCCATCAACACGGAAGACCAGACCATCAGCCAGACTCTGAACAATCAGGCGATTGTCGAACTTCCTCGCGACAGCCGCAATGTGTACACCTTTCTCTATCTGAATCCGAACGTAACCCAGGCCGACGCCGACGGCAATTTCAAATTTATCGGCGCACAGAGCTACGGGGCCAGCTTTTCGCTCGATGGGCAGCGCTCAAACGGCGGAATCTTTGGCGTGCCTACCGCAAGCCAGCCTTCGCTGGAGGGTGTCGGCGAGATCAATCTTCTGACCTCTGATTTCAGCGCGGAATATGCGGGCATCGCCAACGTTCGGGTCACCACCAAACGAGGTGGCGCGGACTATCATGGATCGGCGTTCTACAACAATAAGAACTCCGCGCTGGCTGCGTGGACGCTGGACGATCTGAATGGGAAGGCCATGTTCTCGCCAACGGCTTTTCAATCCAGCTACCCGAACCCATATTTTAACTTCAACGACATTGGGGGCTCGGTAGGTGGTCCAATCCCGCGGCTCAAGAAGACCTGGTTTTTCGCGGCGTATGAACGAAATTATGCCGTTTCTCCCACCAAGATTTCATCGACTACCATTCCGCATCCCTCGCTGTACACCGGAGATTTTTCCGGTCTGATCGATACCCCGGATCCCGGTACCCCGGCTAACCCCTGCGTCCCGGGGGCAGTGAAGTCGGCAAAACCCATTGTGGTTTTGCCCGCAGGCGCCGCCCCCCTGACTCAACAGGAGATAACCACGGACACAGAGATGGTGACCGACTGTGGCGGCAATACAACTCAGCGGTTCATTCAGATCCCTTCGAGACTTCTCAATCCCACCGTCCAAAAACTAATCTCCACGTATTTCCCCAAGATCGGACTCAGCACCCCCATCAACCCGAAGAACGGAAGAATTCCTGGAGGCTTCCAGACGATCCTGCCGGGCAATTCTACCCAGGATCTCGGCACGTTGCGGCTGGACCATGACTTTTCCGAGCGGAATCACCTCTATGGAGTGTATAACGCGTCGGCGCAAGTAAACGCCAACACTGCGGTGGTCAACCCCTTCACCGGGCTTGGATTGACACAAAATGATCGCAGAAACAACACCGTTTCTCTGTCCTTTACACATGCCTTCCGGGATACGGTGGTCAACGAGGCGCGGGGTGGTTTTAACCGCCAAAGCCTCCTGCGCCATAGCAATACCACATTGCAGGGCTTCCTATCCGGCATCGGCTTCGATCAGAGTGATATTGACGCATACGGTTCAGTGGTGGGACCATTCGCGCTGTCCACCTTCGGCCACCCGCAGGTCAACTTTAGCGGTACTTTCGCGACTTTCACGAACGGAGGGCGCAATACGTTCCGCCCCCTGGACCAGAATCTTGTCACCTTCGGAGATACGCTGACCTGGATTGTTGGCAAGCACGATTTCCGCATGGGTGGAGACGTGGTGCGGAATGCTGCGGTAGATGGTTTCGCGCTGAATCGCGGAAACCCACGCGGCTCCATGACATATGGCGGAACGGGAACGAATCCCTTCACTCATTTTCTTCTCGGACTTCCCGCTACCACCGTGAGTTACGTTTTGCAGCCTCGCCCGGCCATGGATGTGCACAATTGGGAGAATGGCTATTTCTTCCAGGACACCTGGAAGGTCACTCCAAAACTGACCCTGAATCTTGGCTTGCGCTATGAACTTATCACTCCGTTCATTGACAAGAACGATTTGATCGCTAACTTCGATCCGAATTACGTGAATCCTACGACCGGACAGTTAGGGCGATTTGTTATTCCCTCGACTAAGACGCTCAAATATCTGGACACCCGCATCATCAGTTTCGGCTACGTGCTGGCCAAAGATTCCGGCCTGGGTGTGGGCAGAGGGACCGTTCGTACAGATAAGACCGATTTTGCGCCACGTATTGGCGTCGCGTACCGGCTTGGTACTAAATCGGTCATCCGGGGTGGATATGGAATCTACTATCCGACGTCGGCGGCCCAGGGAATTCGCGATCCGATCGCTACCAACCCCTTTAACCAGGGCATCACCAAGACGGGGAAAACCGTTCCGCTCGACGGCTGGCCCGATCCCAGCAATACTGGCATCAGCCCTCTTACCGGCGGAAGGATCAACACCGGAATAAATGGTACACCAGCAGTTAACGTTGTCCCTTTCGGTCTGCGTCAACCGCGCATTCATCAGTACAACCTCACTTTTGAGCGCGAAATCGGCTGGGGCAGCGCCGTGCGGTTCTCTTATTTGGGCTCAACGATGCATGGACTGATTGCCGGCAAGGATTTGGACGAGCTTCAGCCTAGTGACCTGCCTTTTGCCACTAACCATCTGAATGACGACGGAACTATTAGGATATGTGATCCAGTCAATAACGGAAATGATGATTGCAATATTCTGGCCGCTGACGCCGCGCGTTACCGCTTTCCGGCGCTGGGCGACTTCGTTCTAAGCTACGGAAACTACGGCCATGCGCAGTCCAATGCCTTCCAGACCCAGCTCGATCATCGTTTTTCGCACGGTCTGATGTTCAACGTCTCCTATACCTATTTGGACCAGAAATCGACGGCATTGGACACCGGCAATTCCAGCCTCGGCGGGGTAACCTATAACCAGTTCCAGCCGGAGAGCGACTACGGAGTGGACGGCTATGTTTCCCGCCATCGCGTAGTTGCCTACGCCATATACGATTTGCCCGTCGGACGCGGCCGACAATATGGATCAGCTATGTCCCGGTGGGCCGATGCTGTCGTGGGCGGCTGGCAAACCACGATGAATATGTTTGCGAAATCCGGGACCGCCTTTACTCCCTTCTGGACTTGCGATGACTGTAGTCCCATAGAGCCAGGCAACATCGGCATTTCCTCGCTGGATGCGGTCGGCGATTTCAATGCTGAGCCGTCCTTCCGTCCCGTTGTGCTCAGCAATAACTTCAATCAACGGAATGGTGATCAGATCTGGAATCCCGCCGCGTTCGGGTTGCCATCAGTGGGACCCGACATATTCACGCAGGCAGGGGTTGCCAAGCGAAATATGTTGTGGGGTCCTGGAACCTGGGGAGTAAACCTAGGGGTCCATAAGGACTTCCGCTTCGGCGAACGCGTGAACGTCCAGTTTGGTGCGGACGTCGACAACGTATTTAATCATCCCCTGTTTTCGCCGGATGCGAACGCCGGCGGCGGTGGCGGCACGTTCGCCCAACTCGGTGACTTCAACGTCGAGGTGGATCAGACGACGGGGAAACTATTGCCCATTAATCCGGCGACTGATGTAAACCTTAACCCTCTGTTCGGACGCCTGGTCAGCAGCTTCACTCAGGAGGGCATCGACAGTCGGCGTACTGTGCGGTTGAGGCTGCGGATTACCTTCTAACCGCTGAACGGCAAACAATTAAGATGAGAAAAAGGGGCGGCCGTAGGCTTGGCCCCTTTTTTTATAGGGGACTGTGTTTACCGTGCGGATTTCCGGCACCTGGCGCCACCGGAGTGACGAAAAACAGCATTAGAAGGTAGCGCTTTTTGGGCTTAGCATCTTCAGTTCGATTGTAATCGCCTCTCGGAGCGGAGGATTGGAGTGAGGCTGTCATCAGGTAAGCGAAAGAGGTTGGAAGCTGTCTCGGATTCTCGAGGAGTCATTGCCGCGCTTGCCATCGACCAGCGCGACGCGTTGCGCAGCCTGTTCTCCGCCGAATTGAACATCGAAAAGCGTTCGGTGCCACGCGAGCAGCTTGAGAAGTTCAAATCCATCGTAGTTCGCGCGCTTTCTCCACATGCCAGCGCCGTACTGCTCGAGCCGGAGTACGGCCTGCCAGCTGCCGGTCAGCGTGCTCCATCCTCAGGCTTGCTGATGGCTTACGAAGTAAGCGGGTACGACCCTAGAATTCCTTCTCGCCTTCCTCGGCTTCTGGAGCACTGGTCCGTGCGCAGGTTGGTTGACGCCGGCGCGCACGCCATTAAAGTTCTGCTGTACTATGCCTTGTCCGATGCAGCAGAAATACAGGAGCGCAAGCGGGTTTGGGTCGAGCGCGTCGGCTCGGAATGCACCGGCTGTGACGTCCCTTTTTTCCTGGAAATTGTTCCGTACCAAGACGGGATGGATGAAAAAAGTCCTCCATTCGCGCGTTGCAAACCGGCGATTCTCACGAGTGCGATGCAAGAATTCTCCCAACCGCAGTATTGCGTCGATGTCTTGAAAGTCGGCGTGCCCGTAACCATGGCCTATGTCGAAGGCTCCTCGGCTTCTTCCGGAACATTCGTACACTCTCGCGCACAAGCCCTAGAGCTTTTTCGGCAAGCCGCTGCGGCAACCGCCAAACCGTTCCTGTTTCTCTCCGCAGGGGTGAGCAATCGCACGTTCATTGAGGCCCTCGAGTTGGCCTCCGAAGCAGGTGTCCATTTTTGCGGTGTGCTCTGCGGACGCGCAACCTGGAAGGATGGCGTGGGTGTGTTTGTCCGCGGTGGTGCGGATGCGCTTCAGGAATGGCTTGAAACCCAGGGCGTGCAAAACATGCGAAGCATCAACGAAAGCCTGAAGGCCGCCACGCCGTGGTCGGAAAACTATCCCGCAGATGAATAAGCCAGCCGCGCACTCTCTTCCCATCGCATCCGCATTCTTTTGCGTGAGCTTGAATCCCGCGATCGACACGCGGCTTATACTGAACGGATTTCTTCCGGGCCGCGTCAATCGCGTCGCAGAAGTTTATCGCACTCCCGGAGGCAAGGCCGCACACGTCGCCATGGCGCTCAAAGGCTTGGGCGCGACTCCAACCTGGATTGGTTTCTCCGGCGGTGCCACGGGTAATGAGTTGCTCGCGGGACTTCGCCTTTTGGAGATAGAAACAATGCCGGTATCCACCGGTCAATCTTCGCGCGTCAACCTGGAAATCTTGGACACCCAGGGAGAAGTTACTGAGATCCTTGAGCCCGGAGGAACGATTACTCAGTCCGAATGGTCCGAATTTCAGCAAGTTTGTGCGGGCGCATTTCAACTGATGGCCGACAAAAAAATCGCGGTGATCTCCGGCAGCCTTCCTCCTGGCGTTCCAACCGAAGCCTGTGCCACCCTCGTCAGCTCGGCCCAATCTGCGAATTGTCTGGCATTTGTCGATTCCAGTGGCTTGCCACTGTCCAAAGCGGTGGCCGCCGGACCGGACCTGGTAAAAATCAATCGGGAAGAGGCGGAGTTTGTTACGCAGGTTGCCATACGTGATCCCATCTCTGCGGCACAAGCCGCTCGCAAGTTATTGGACTTGGGCGCGAACTCCGCCGTCGTCAGCCTCGGCGAGCGCGGCCTTGTCGGCGTTCGAAAGCACGATCGGCTGGCAATTCACGCCTGGACCGCTCCGCTGCGCCCAAAATCTACCGTCGGCTGCGGTGATGCGGCTCTTGCTGGATTAGCCTTCGCTGCCGCAACCGGCCTTTCATTCGAACAGAGCCTGGCGCTCGCGGTTGCTTGCGGAACGTCGAATTGCCTCGCCGCATTCCCCGGCCGCATTTCGCGGGAGGATGTTTCGCGCATGGAACAAGGCGTTCACATAGAACTGTTGTAGAAAAGGGAGACTACGGAGTGAAGCGTTTCGACATAAGCGTTGTGGGTGAACTAAATTGCGATTTAATTCTGTATGGCCTTCCCCCAATACTTGAACCCGAGAGAGAACACCTAGCCAGCGATTTTGCGATGACCCTCGGCAGCTCCTCTGCAATCTTTGCCCATAATATTTCTCTCATGGGCAGCCGCGTTGGTTTCACTTCTTGCATCGGAGACGACCCGCTCGGCAAATTTTGTCTGGACCGTCTCGTGGAAAGCGGCGTTGACGTCTCAGGCGTTAAATCCCTTCCAGACAAGACTACCGGCGTGACCGTAATCCTTCCTCTCGCCAAGAACCGCCAAATTCTTACCTACCCGGGTACCACCTTTGATTTGCAAAATACTCACCTCGATCTAGACTACCTTAAAAGCGCCGCTCATTTTCATCTCTCATCTTTTTTTCTTCTGCGTGCCTTGCGTCCCGACTTACCCGAACTGTTCCGGCGAATGAAGCAAGCCGGCCTCACCACCTCGCTTGACACCAACGACGACCCGGAAAATCTCTGGGCGAATGACGTTAAGACCGTGCTCCAAAGCGTCGATGTCTTTCTGCCGAACGAGCAAGAAGCCTGCAAGCTCGTGGGAACCGGCGACCTCGATACTGCGCTCGATTCGCTGTCACGGCTCGTTCCCATCGTTGTCATCAAGCGCGGTGCTCAAGGCGCAATCGCCAAACGCGGCAAAGACCGCTTTCATGCTGCTTCGCTGTCCGTTCAGCCCGTCGATACCGTCGGGGCAGGCGACAGTTTCAACGCTGGCTTCCTGCACAAGTTCATTCGTGGAGCCGACATTCAGGACTGCCTTGAATATGGCAATGCGAGCGCCGGCCTCTCCACAACCCGCGCCGGCGGCACAGAAGCGTTTCGCAACCGCCAGCACCGTGAGACCTTTTTGCAGCGCTTCGGGAAGGCACAGTGAGCTGAGCCAAGCGGTTGGTTCATATTCGACGTACCAGCCCTTGGTCGGTTGCGCGCGTATTGCGCACGAGCAACAAGACCAGAATCATACCGATGAATGGAATGAGCCCTGCGACGATCACGATGGGGTCAAAGGAATGCGTGCCGGAGGCCTGGCGCGCATCGGAAAAATGCCCGATCAATTCGAATGCGATGATAGTCCCGATTCCCGCCCCGGTTCCGCTCAGGCCGCTGACCGAAGCAACGGAATCGCTCCTATAGAGATCGGTAGGCAGCACGTTTGCGATCGTCGAAAAAGATGCGTAGGAAAAAGTGGCGAGCCCGAAAAGCAACGTGATCAGGTACAGATTCACCGTGAAAACTGTCGGAATAAGAAGCAATACGCCGAAGCCTCCAAAGACGACCAGCGCTTTTCGCGCCGCACCGAGTGGCCAGCCGCGGCGGATCAAGTAGCCGGAAACTCCACCGCCGAAGAAATTGCCTAGGTCCGCGGCAAGAAAGGGAATCCACACGGCCACCAGGCCGCTCTTGAGCGAAATACCTTTTGCGACCAGGTAGATGGGAAACCAGTCCGTGACAAAGAACCAAACGGGATCGGTAAGGCCTTTGGAGATGATCGTTCCCCAAGTTTGAGGCAGCTTCAAAAGGTCGCGCCATCGCAGCCGCGGTTTTCCATCGACTTGAGCTTCCTGGGTCTCTGCAAGAATCATCTGGCGCTCGGCGTCGCTGATGCGCGGATGATCCTGAGGCAGGTGATACATTTTTCGCCAGACGATCAGCCACAAGAATCCGAGCATCCCCGGAATGACAAAGGCGATGCGCCAACCCCAGCGAAAGTACACCGGCAAGATCAGGAAGGGCGCCACTGCACCGCCGACGGATGAGCCGCTGTCGTACAACGCAGCGGCCAGTCCGCGCTCGCGCTTTGGAAACCATTCGGAAACGGCCTTGCTCGCGCCAGGCCAGTTGGCCGATTCGCCCGCTCCGAGCAGAAACCGAAATAGAGCAAAACTCGAAAGGCCGTTGGCCAGCGAGGTCAAGAGGGACACGATCGAATACCACGTCACGCTGATGGTCAGGCCGCGCCGCGTGCCGACGCGATCCATCAGCCGGCCGCACACGGTTTGTCCGACGGAATAGGCGATGCGAAAGGCGATCGCGATATTGGCATAGTCCACGTTGGTCCAGTGATAGTCCTGCTTCAGGTAGGGCGCAAGAATGGAAAGCGTTTGGCGGTCGATATAGTTGATCACGGTCGACGCGAACAGAATCCCGCCAATCCACCAGCGCAACGAGGGAATGGAGCGAGGTCGGCCCGATTCTATTTGTCCGGCTAACGCCACAGAAATCCTGCGGAAGTTGGCGTGAGTGGTATGGCAACGGAAGTCATGCGATCACGGATCATGCGGGAGCGGCGAGCGCGCTGAGTGTATCGGGACTGAGCAAACTGGCGGACCCGCTGTCGAGGTAAATCGTGGCCGCCGAATGCCTCCGCAGGATCGAAGCCGGCGCCATCGGACTGACCTCTCCCTCGAAACATAGCTTGACCGCCGGAGCTTTCCGCGCGTCAGGCACGATACAAATAATTTCCTTTGCCTTCAGGATCTGGCTCACCGACATAGAGATGGCTCGGCGAGGGACTTCTGAAATATCTGCGAACCATCCCTCGCCAACCTGCTGGCGACGGCAGGCTTCATCGAGCTCGACGATGAGATATGAATTCTCTGTTTGGAAATCCGCCGGCGGGTCGTTAAACGCTAGATGACCATTCTCCCCGATACCGACAAAAGCGATATCAACCGGCGCCGACTGCAGGGCCGCGCCAACGCGGCGGACAACTTCACTGGGATCACCGCTGCCGTCAAGCAAGTGATACTTTGCAATCCTCACCTTATGAATTAAGCGCTCGAGAAGGTATTTGCGAAAGCTGGCGGGATGAGTGATGGGCAGCCCGATGTACTCATCGAGGTGAAACATCTCGACGCGCTGCCAGTCGATATTTTCCGCGTTGGTCAGCGCCTCGAGAAAATCCAACTGGGAGGCTCCTGTTGCGACGATGATACGGGCGCACCCATGATCGAGGATTGCACGGCGCATGGCAGCCGACGCTTGGTCGGCGGCCGCTCTGCTCAGAGATATCTTGTCTTTAAACACTCTCACGATCACCCTGAGATTTCCTCCGTGTCGGTAGCCATGTCGGTCTTTTGTACCAGGTTCAACGAGAGAATCTTTATATCACAGCCAATAGTTGTGACCATCGATTTGATATCAATATCCGTGGGCCGCCCGGCGCACGTGGCCCGTAGCCCAGCGCCGCCAGGCCGCGGTGTATGAGGAATTGTTCGCACTCTACTTACTCAAAATTGTTGGATTACATCCGGATGGCTATTGAAAACAGCGGTAGAATCAAGCATCTGAAGAAGATTGGGTCCCTGGGCGAGCTCTACCTGGTGCGCACCGGATATTACCGGGCGACCCGTCTCCGGTGCCCATTAACGAAGTATTGGATTTCGATTTGGCCCTCAATAACTTCAATCCCGGGGAGAAACCGATGAACAGCTCAGACGGCAAGATCAACCGCAGAGAATTTCTGCAGAAGAGCGCGGTTGTGGCCGCGGGAAACGCGGCATTGCGCAATACGGCATTGTCCTATTCGCGCATCGCCGGGGCCAACGACCGGATCTCGCTGGGACACATCGGTATTGGCAATCGCGGGGGCGAGCTAGATGGCATCGTGGGGTTGCTCAAAGACACGAAAAACGCGGAAGTGACTGCGGTCTGCGACCTGTGGACACACAATCTCGAACGAGCGGTTGCCGCCAACCAAAAGTATTACGGCAAAGCGCCCCGCGCGCTTCGGCATCCGCGGGAGTTGCTGGCGCTGAAGGATGTGGACGCGGTGATGATTTCCACGCCCGAGCACTCGCATTCACCGATTCTGAAGATGACGGCCGAAGCCGGCAAAGACGCCTATTGCGAGAAGCCCATGGGCAATGTTCTCGAAGAGGTCAAGGCGGCGCGTGATGTTGTTCTTGCCCGGAATCTCGTCGTGCAGATTGGCACTCAGCACCGCAGCGAACCGTATCAGATTGCCGTGCGCGACCTGATCCGCTCCGGCGTTCTCGGAGAGGTCACCAAATACGAGATCGAGTGGAACTATCACGGGCCTCGCTGGCGCGGGCGTTCCGAAGTGAAGATGATCCGCGAACAGGATACGGACTGGCCCGCCTGGTTGATGAACAAGCCGTCCCGGCCGTTCGATCCCCAGCTTTACTTCGAATTTCGTCTCTACAAGGAGTTTTCCAGCGGCATCTCTGACCAGTGGATGAGCCATGGCATCGACCTCTGCCACTATTTCATGAACGAGAGCTTTCCGGAGTCGGTCGTGGCCAATGGCGGCATTTTTGCTTGGCATGACGGCCGGGAGAACCCCGACACCTTTCAGGCGCTATTTAGCTATCCAAGGGGCTTCCTGGT
>Ga0209625_1000034_pt1 | contig 26078 bp, 20 predicted proteins | sample JacPin_JW_Ref_M2_FD_187960 | JGI IMG/M metagenome (GOLD analysis project Ga0209625, IMG submission 187960) | Forest soil microbial communities from Algoma, Ontario, Canada - Jack Pine, Ontario site 1_JW_Ref_M2 (SPAdes) (version 2) | ecosystem: Environmental > Terrestrial > Soil > Boreal...
CCGCATTGTGCTGGATCCGACCGAAGCGGAGTTGGCTGCCGCTGATGCCGCCGATCAAGACCCGCAGGGCGTAGGTTCCGGGCGTCGTGGCGGGCGGCCCCGAAGAGCCGGGCGAAACCGCTTTGTATGGTTTGCCATCGGAGTATCCGCGATCATAGCCGGCTTGGCGTTGTCAGAAGCCATGGAAAGCCCCGACCGCCCCAAGAAACACTAATTCGCATTCCAATCGGAAAATTATGCCCATTTACGAATACATTTGCGACGATTGCGAAACGCCATTCGAACGAATTGTCCTGAATAAGAATCAGGAAATTGCCTGCCCCAAGTGCGCCGGAAAGAAAAATACCATTCAACTTTCCGTATTTAGCGCGCCGAACGGAAACGGAAATGGCGCTTCGGCCGCATCATCCGCACCAGCGCCCGGCGGATCTTGCTGTGGCGGCGGTTGCGGTTGCCATTGACACTCCAAAGATTGACGCTGGATAAATTTACGCTCGATAAAACCACAGGCTCGGCCCAAGTATAGTTCTTGTTTGCCTCGGTTGGCCTTTGCCACGCTCTCCTCACTCCTCCGAAGGCGCGCACATATTCTCGGCGCGAATTTACAAACAGTGGATCATGCGCTGTGTCGATGTGCCGCGCGACATTTCAAAGTCGCTGCGTAAACTGGCTGGCGATGACGGGAAACACATTCCGGTGCGTGGACAAGTGGAAGGCTTGCCGCTGAAAAGCACGCTCTCCCCTCGTGGCGGCGGCGCTTATCGGCTACACCTACACAGTAATATCTGGCGAAAGCTGCGCATCGATGCTGGCGCCGCCGTGGAAGTTATATTGTTCCTTGATAGCGAACCTCGCGACCCGGTTTTGCCCCATGACCTGGCAGGCGGCCTTGCCGATGCGCCGCGCGCTCTGGCGCTCTTCAATTCGTTAACCCCGGCGCTTCGCAGGCAAATCGTGCGTTATCTGGAGCAAGCCAAACACGCCAGCACCCGCGAAAAACGTATCCTCATAATTGTGCGGCGCATGCTGCAACGCGCCGCTAAGCGCAAGAAAAAGAACTCCGCCTGATTTTATTTGGCGGCCGCCCACCTCATTTCATTTTATTTAGGCGCTGCAGCGGAAGCTCCGCGTTTCTGCGAAGCCAACCACGGAACCAATTGCGCTTCGGCGAAAGCTTCGTCCCATACTTCATTTTTAACTTTGCGATACTCGCTGTAGCGCGGCGAGCCGCCCACTTTCTTAATTTGCCTGACCATCTCCCGCACCAGATCGACTGGCACGGTCCTGTCCAGTTCTGCTTGAAATATCCACAATGGAACGCGCGTAATGGCGCGCACATTGGTAAAATTATCGTAAGACGAAACCACTATCGCGCCAGCCCACAGCTCGGCATGGGTTTGCAGCAGCGCCCATACCCCCAGTCCGCCCATCGATTGCCCTGCCAGATAAATACGATCGGGATCGATCGAATAATCATTTTGAACGATCCCAAAAATTTCCATTGCCTGTTGCAATGGCGCGCCTACTTCGTTTAATTCGGGGCTTGACCAATTTTCGCGCTCAGGACATTGTGGCGCCAATACGAACGCCGGGAAGGTAGCCTGATTATCCGGCGCAGTCCAGACGTGCGCACCTTTTTCGTTTTCACCGGAAATTTGCGCCTCGTTATTCGAGCCGCGCCCGCTCCCGCCGTGCAACCACAGAATCAACGGGTATTTTTTAGAGGAATCGTAGCCGGGCGGAACGAAAAGCCGATAAGGCATCTTCGCGCCTTTTTTGTCCGTGTACATCTTTTTGCGAAATGGCGGCTCTTCTTTCACCACGCCCGGCGGGGCGATCCGTTCCTGACCTGCGGCGTAACAGCAGCACGAAAATAAAATAAGAAATGCCATTGCTGAGCGAACGGGCAAAAATTACCTCTTTCAGTCTCGAAGCTGATTCGGCCCGGCGAAATGTTTTTTATTGCGGACGCGAATAATCAAGCAGGTTAGCGGGTATTGGCAGCGCCGCATTTCCGCGAGGGTCCGGCACCGGCCTTTGCGCCGCCCACTTGAACGGAATTACTCCCGTCCATCCCGCCCCATCGTATTCATCGCCCTTATCGATGGCGAATCCAGTGCGAACTTTTGCCGACGCTTCTACTAGCGGAACAGTTAGAACCATCGTGGCTTTCAGTTCTTGTTCAGTGGGCGGACGCACCTCAGCCCACCGCCCGCGAATAACGTACTCCACAAAGTCGCGCATGGCTGCCAACTTTTCTTGTGGATCGAGAATCTGCTCCGCTTTTGCCATCACTACCACCGAACGGTAATTTACCGAATGGCCCGTGGCCGTCGGCGAAAGCACAATGCCGTCCAGCAGCGTTACGCTCAGACAAAATGGCGCGCCGCTGCCGAGCGTGCGCATCAAACGGCTGGCCGTCGAACCGTGCAGAAACAGTTTATCTCCCACGCGAACGTAATTTGTCGGCACTACAAACGGCGCGCCATCAACGACAAAGCCCACGTGGCAAACAAAGGCCTCGTCGAGAATTCTGTAAATAGTTTCGCGATCGTAGGTGCCCCGCTCCGGATGGCGCTTCACTTTCGTTCGGTTGGTAGCAGTAAATTCACTCATCGCAAGAGCCTAGCTCTCAGCCTGCCCCGCGGCAAGAGCCAATCCAGATTTGACATAGAAGCGATTGACGCGTTGTACGCCCTCACATACGATGCCGCCCGGGGATTTTTTTCTACCAGGGAATGAAGCGCCCGATTAGCGTTGTCATTTGGATCGTTGTGGCCCTCGTTGGAGCCGGTGCGCTCGGCACCATCGCTATTCATCGCGGCGAACCGCTAAATGCCACCTGGTTTGTAGTGGCCGCGGGGTGTTGTTACCTGGTCGCTTACCGCTTTTATTCCGCGTTCATCGCCGCACGCTTACTGACTCTGGATGATTCTCGCGCAACTCCTTGCGAGCGTCACGACGACGGACGCGACTTCGTGCCCACCAATAAATGGATTTTATTTGGTCATCATTTCGCCGCCATCGCCGGCCCTGGCCCACTGGTCGGTCCCACCCTCGCGGCACAATTCGGATACTTGCCCGGCACACTATGGCTGATCGCCGGAGCGGTCTTCGCCGGATGCGTACAGGACTTCATTATTCTTTTCTGCTCTATCCGGCGCGACGGAAAAACGCTCGGCGAAATCGCCCGCGAAGAAGTCAGTCAGCGCGGCGGATTCATCGCCCAACTCGCGGTCCTGGCCATCATGGTCATTCTTCTCGGCGTGGTCGCATTGGTTATCGTCAACGCGCTCAAGTCTTCCCCATGGGCCACCTTTACGCTGGCGGCAACCATTCCCATTGCGTTGCTGCTCGGGCTTTATTTGCGATTTTTGCGCCCCGGCCGCGTTCTGGAGGCATCGTTTATCGGCGTCGCACTGGTTTTGTTTGTAGTAGTCGCGGGCCAGTGGGTCGCCGATTCCCCTTCCTGGGCGCATGTCTTCACCCTGAGCGGCGTCACGCTGGCGTTTGCGCTCATCGCCTATGGTTTCGCTGCGTCCGCGCTTCCGGTGTGGCTACTTCTCGCTCCCCGCGATTATTTAAGCGCCTTCATCAAGGCTGGAGCAATTTTTTCTTTGGCTGCGGGAATCTTGCTGGTGCGGCCGCAGGTGCTGATGCCCCCGCTCACGCGCTTCATTGATGGCAGCGGTCCGGTCTTCGCTGGAAAAATATTTCCATTTTGTTTCATCACCATCGCTTGCGGAGCGATCAGCGGTTTTCATTCACTAATTTCGTCCGGTACCACACCGAAGATGATCCTTCGCGAAACCCACGCGCGCTTCATCGGCTACGGCGCCATGCTGATGGAGTCTTTCGTCGGCGTTATGGCCATGATCGCCGCGTGCGCCATGACCCCCGGCGTTTATTTCGCGATCAACAGCCCGGCTTCGATCGTGGGCGCAACCTCCGACGCCGCCGCGGCAACCATCAGCAGTTGGGGTTATCCGCTGCAGGCTCAAACCATGACCGATCTGGCGCGCGCTGTTGGCGAGCAAACGCTCCTGAATCGCGCGGGTGGTGCGCCTTCGTTGGCCGTTGGCATGGCCCAAATATTTTCGAGCACCATCGGCGGCCCGCGCCTGCTCAGCATCTGGTACCACTTCGCGATCATGTTCGAAGCGCTCTTTATTCTGACCGTGCTGGATGCCGGTACGCGCGTCGGACGCTTCATGGTACAGGAACTCGGCGGGCGCGTGTGGAAGCCCTTCGCGAGAACCGGATGGTGGCCGGGAATTTTAATTTCCAGCGCGTTGATCGTCGGCGCTTGGGGGTATTTCTTATATCAAGGCGTTGTCGACCCGCTCGGCGGAATCAATTCGCTGTGGCCCTTGTTTGGCATTTCGAACCAGCTGCTTGCGGCCGTGGCGCTAGTGGTGGCCACCACAATTCTTTTGAAGATGAAACGCATTCGCTGGATTTGGCTGACGCTCATCCCCATGGCTTGGCTGGTCATCATCACCATGACCGCCAGCTATCAGAAAATATTTGCCCCTAATCCTCGTCTTGGGTTTCTCTCCTACGCCAACGCCCTTGCGGCGCAAATTGCAGCCGGCAAAATTCCTGCCGCAAAAATTGCCGATACCCACCGTGTGATTTTCAACCAGCGGCTGGATGCGGCCGTCACCGCTGTGCTCGCCGCGATGATTATTGTTCTTATTATCGAAGCGCTCATGCAGTGGTACCGCATCCTTATCAGTGATCCTAAATCTGTTTTACATGAGACCGCTTACGTTGCCACACGTTGGCCCGAAGACTTTTCCGGCGCTTCGTATACCGCAGTTCCAGCAGAGCCTGAAGCGCCGCTGCTGGAGGGATGAAACATGCGTTTCGTGCAAGTTAAAACGCAAGGTCACATGGAAGAACGGTCCAGTCTCACCGTCACAATGTGGATGAAACGTTCGGCCGCCAAGCTGTGGCTGGGAATTCGCGAATGGTGCGGCGACACCGCCTACGAGCGTTATGTGCAAGCGCAAAAAACAAACCCTGAAAAATCCTGCCTCCTGACTCCCGCGCAGTTTTATGTCGAACGAGTGAACCGCCGCTACTCGCGCCCCAACCGCTGCTGCTGAAAAACTTCTTCTTGCCGCTCGCGCCAGAGCCTCCTAGAATGCAGCCAAATCAGTTTTCACACTGCCACCCACCGAGGAGCATCCAAATGACCATTAATCAAGACAAACTCCACGAATTTTTGGGCAAAGCCATCGTAGATTTTGGCGCCACTTTTAACGCCGCACTGATTCGCATCGGAGACAAATTAGGCCTCTATAAAGCCCTCGCAAAAAACGGACCGCAAACGCCCACCCAACTCGCCAAGTCCACTGGCACATCCGAGCGTTACATCCGCGAATGGCTCAGCGAACAAGCTGCCGGCGGTTACGTCACCTACGATGCCGCCAAAGGAACCTTTCATCTCAGCGAAGAGCAGGCGTTTGCCATGGCCGACGAATCCAGCCCGGTATTCCTGCCCGGCGCTTTTCAAGCCGCCCTCGCAGCGATAAAAGCGGAAGAGCAGATCACTGAGTGCTTCAAGACCGGCGAAGGCATGGGTTGGCATGAACATCATCACGAACTCTTCGTTGGCACCGAACGATTTTTTCGCCCCGGTTACGCCGCGAATTTAATCAGCGCGTGGATACCATCCCTGGCAGGCGTGGAAGAAAAATTAAAAAAGGGCGCCCGGGTAGCCGACGTCGGATGTGGACTCGGCGCCTCCACCATTCTGATGGCCCAGTCGTATCCCAATTCTGAGTTTGTAGGATTCGATTATCACGAAAAATCCATCGAGACCGCCAAGCAGCGTGCCAAAGACGCGCGCGTTGCCGAGCGCATTCGCTTCGAAGTTGCCAGCGCCAAGTCCTACCCCGGCAGGGATTATGACTTCGTGACGTTTTTTGATTGCTTGCACGACATGGGTGATCCCGTGGGCGCTTCGACGCACGTCCGCGGCACCCTCAAGAAGGATGGTACCTGGATGATCGTCGAGCCTTTTGCCGGCGACAAACTGGAAGACAATCTGAATCCCATCGGCCGGGCCTTTTACGGAGCATCCACGCTACTTTGCACCCCTGCTTCGCTTTCGCAAGAAGTAGGGCTGGCGCTCGGCGCCCAGGCCGGCGAGAAACGTTTGCGCGAAGTCGTCACCAATGGAGGCTTCTCCCATTTCCGCCGTGCCACGCAAACGCCCTTTAATTTGATTTTTGAAGCGCGTCCGTGAACCGACCCGGCCTCGTGCCCGCGGAAATTTTTAACGCGCAACAAATTTTGCTTTAAGCGCGACGCAGAACGATAAGTGTAATTTCCGGCGGTACGCCAATGCGCACCGGAGCCCCCACCGTTCCGAGACCTCGATTGACGTAAAGCGACGCCATTCCCGTAGGGTTTACTACTCCCGGAAACCGTGAAACCCTGGGAGCCTCCGAATAGCCATCCACGCGGGAATATCGACGACTATCGACCGATGGCGCAAAGAGCGGCCGTTGATAAAGCCCCGCGATGTAATCGGTGATGAACCGTGCCGGACTGAGCCGGTGATCCAGAATTTCTACTTGAATCTGCCCGCCATGAGTGTGGCCTGCCAGCGAAAGCTCAATCCCCAGCTCCGCCGCCCGCGGAAAAGAATTGGGATTGTGCGAGAGCAAAATGTTGGGCATATCCCGCCGAACCAGCAGCTCGCCATGCATGAGTGTTTGTTTTTTGTGGCCTTCGCTGGTGCGTTCGCGCTGGTAATCTACGCCGATCAAATTAAATTGCGCGCCGTTAAAAGTAAGTTGCGCGTTTTCGCCACGCAGCAGCGTCATCCCTGCTTGCTCAAACAGCGATTGCGCCAAGTCTTCGACGCGAGCGTAAATCTCATGGTTGCCATTGCAACCCCAAACCCCGAGCGGCGCCCGCAATTGCCGAATTTCCTCAATGCAATCCGGCAACGGGTCGCTCGCGCCGGTGATGAAATCGCCGGTCACTACCGCGAGGTGCGCGCCAAGTTCGTTGGCCATTTCCACCGCGCGCCGTACCTGCGTGCGAGGCATGTAACCGCTCAGGTGAATATCGCTGATCTGCACGATGGACAGGCCATCGAGCGCCGGATTCAAGTTGGAGATGGGAATCTCCTCGCGCCGGACTTGATACTTAAGACGCTCGGCCGCGTAGCCGTACATCGCACCCAAAAACGGCGCGGCTCCAGCAGCGGCAGTAGCGGCACGGAAAAAATAACGCCGCCCTGGATCGCGTAACTGTTCTACACTCGCCGCGCTGGCCAGACTAACACCAGGTTGCGTTACCGCACTGGCCGCTTGCGGATGCACACGCTTGCGGACTCGCGACCACAAAAAATCTAAACCGCGCACAACTTTTACCGCCACGAACCCGAAAACCGCGCTGAAAAACCACAAGCCTACCAGCACAGAAAGCAGTGTGCCTCGCGGTATTAGGTGATGATGGTCCATGCGCACGCCATCTATAAACGCACTGATAATCAGAAATATCATGGTCAACCACGACAGCCGTGCCGCTACCCGCAGCCACTGGCTGCTAAAATTGGCGGTGGAGCGCCAGATGGCGCGGTGCCAGAACCGTTGTGAGAAGAAAAATAACGACAAAATGCCCACAATAATGACAAAACGAATGACAAAGAACGCCCAGTTCACGAAGGAATTCCTCGGCTACTAAATCCAATTGTAGCACGCTGGTTTTATCTCACTTGTAATGCGACCCGCGGTTGTTTCAGGAGTAAGATGTGGGGCCAAAGCCCAGCGTCCTCGCTAGGTATTTGATGAAAACCGGAGGATATGAATGACAAAAATAATAAAGACTACGATTTTGTTGTTGTTGGTTGCCGCATTCTGTGGATGGCCGGCATTCGCGCAGCAGGCGCCGCAAAAAAGCGACGCTTCGAAGGCCATGCCCAGCAGTTCGCAGATCGTTTTAGCGCAGTGGAATGAAATCGGGCGAAAGTTGATTGCCATGGCGGAGGATTTTCCCGAGGACAAATACGATTTCAAACCCACGCCGGCGATGCGCAGTTTCGCCGAGCAATTGCTGCACGCCTCAGGTGCGATGGAGTACTTCACCGGCCCAGTGCAGGGCAAACAGCCAGCCAAGGAAAGTGAGAATCCTTCGCGCGCCACCTACAAAACCAAGGCGGACGTTGTGGCGTTTGTGAAGAAAGAAGTCGAGGATGGCGCTGCCGCGATCAAAGCAAAAGGCGATAAGGGCATGGCTGACTCGATCACCGACCCGGACAGCAAACAGCAAATGCACGTCTCCGATTTGGCTTACGGTCTGATCGAGCACTCAGGTGAGCACTACGGACAATTGGTTGTCTATTATCGCTTGTCTGGATTGGTGCCGCCGGAATCGCGTCCCAAGAAGTAGTCGTATCCCAAAAAAGTAGCGTAACAATTTTGAACAAAATCGCGACGGGCTCGACTGTGTCGGGCCCGTTTTCTTTTTTAGCTGCTGCTTTACGCTGGCGCGGCAGCGCCAGCCCCCCCATGCAACACGTTCTGCAGCAAATCTGTTAACTGTGCCGCATCCGTCGCGGGTGGCAAACAACTTTGTCCAGCGCAAATAATCGCCACCGGTTTATCCGCGGGAAGATGCGGCAAAGTTTCTTTCAACGCGCCCGCCAGAGCCGTGAGTCTTGCCCCTGGAGTGACGCGCAGTACCGCTTTACCGAAGCGAAACACGCGATGTGCGGCCAATTCGAGCGATTGCGCCACCCAATCGTCCGCCGCGCCGGTGATAACAATTTGCAGCGGGTGATGCGCAAAAAGCGTGGCCGCAAGTCCATAGGTCGCGGCGAACAGCCCGTACCGCGGCGCGATCCCCGCAAAAGCCTCCAGCGTTTTTTCCGCGGTCACACGGTAAATTTCATCGCCGCTGAACGAGTGAAGACGAATCAAAGCAATGGCCGCCATGGAATTCGTACCCGGCGTAGGCGAATCCTGAAACGGTTTTCGCCGCACATCCAGGCCACCCATGGGCGCGGCATCGCTGGCACGATCAAAAAATCCGCCGCCATCAGGATCTCCGTAACGAGCGATGGCCAGATCCATGGTTTTCTTCGCATCGGCAAAATAGCGCGATTCCAGCGTCGTTTCGTACGCCTCCAGCAACGCCAACACACCAAAAATCTGATCGTCCAGCGAGCCATCGAGCGCCGGACCGCCCACGCGGTGAGCAAAGCCACGCGATTCGCTCCACGTTTCCTTGAGCATGCGTTCCAGAGTTTTCAGCGCAAAGCGGCGGCAACTTTCGGCTACCACGCCGTCCAAAACGCGGGCCGCCTCCAGATAAGCCGACACAAACATCGCGTTCCACGAAACGTACATGGTCTGGTCCACGTAAGGAGTCGGACGTGCCAGCCGCGCGGCAAGCATTTTTGCTTTCGCCTCGGCGATGGTAGCGACTACCGCGGCCTCTTCCAACCCTAGCTGCGCGGCGATGTCCGACGCGTCGCGCGCAATCCACAAAACATTTTTCGCCGGATTGTGGTGCATCTCGCCGTGCGCCTCGACGTCGTAATGCAGCTCCATGATGCGAGCTTCCTCGGGACTTAACGCCGCCCGCAACTCCTCAAGCGCCCATGTAAAGTAATCGCCATCGTCGTCCAGCGAGTAATCGGCATCCTGGCTGGCGTAAAACCCGCCATTTTCCTGGTCAGATAACACCTGGTTGACCCACGCAATAATGCCTTCCGCGGTCCGCCGCAGAAATGGATTCTGCGTAACCTGCCAGCCGTGCAGATAATTTCGCAGCAGCTCGGAATTGTCGTAACTCATCTTTTCGAAGTGCGGCACCAGCCACCGTTCGTCCACGGAGTAGCGATGAAACCCGCCCGCGAGCTGGTCGTAAACGCCGCCACGCGCCATCTTTTCCAGCGTACTTTCCACCATGGCGCGCAAATGCTTTTCCCCGGTTTGTTGATAGCGCTCCAGAACCAGATCCACCGCCGAAGCATGAGCAAATTTTGGCGCGCTGCCGAAGCCGCCATTCTTGATGTCGAAGAGCTGCGTGATCGATGCGATTTGTGTTTCCACCACCGACGGGTCAAATGTCGCGCGAGCGCCGGTGAATACTTCCGCTTGCGCCACCGCCTCTGCTAACGAACTCGCGGCCCGCTCCAGCTCGGCGCGTTTGCTGCGATACGATTCCGCCACCGCAAGCAAAACCCGCCGGAATCCCGGGCGCCCCATCTGATCTTCCGGCGGAAAATACGTGCCGCCAAAAAACGGACGCCCATCCGGCAGCAAAAATCCCGTGAGCGGCCAGCCGCCCTGACCAGAAATCGAACTGATCGCCGACTGATAACGCGAATCGACGTCGGGGCGCTCGTCGCGATCCACTTTCACAGCGATGAAATTGTCGCTGATGATTTTGGCAATCGTGGGATTTTCGTACGATTCACGGTCGATAACATGGCACCAGTGGCACCACACCGCGCCAATATCGAGCAGCATCGGTTTGTCATCGGCTTTGGCGCGTTCGAATGCCGCGTCGCCCCACTCGTACCAATCAATGGGTTGATGCGCGGCAGATCGCAGATAGGGGCTGGCGGAATCTTTCAAGCGATTTTCGGAATGTGTCGACAAGAAAATCCTTTTAGCGAGGAGATTGCCGATTCTTTATGGCATTTGCGCAGGCGATTACTCAACCGTGCCTACTGACAACTTACTGGACGATGTCGCTCGAACCAAGATCACGCGGGTCCAATGGCTTGCGCCCAGCGAAGCCTTCGTCCTGGCGGTGATAAAAGCGAATGCGGTCCTCGCCCAATTTCCAGCACAGATAAACATCCTGATTATCGATGATCGCAGGAAAATCCAACAAGCCCACATCCAAATCTTTAATCACGCATCCCGTTTCAATAATTTGCGTCAGCGCGGAATTAAATGTCTCCGCTAGTTGGTCATGCTGCAAACGCACCGCGGCAAGTTTCTCGTACGGCACGATAACGCCGCCCATCATCGCGATGCGCGACGATACTGCCGACAAATCGCTTTCCAGGCCGGCGAGTTTCTTGCGGCAACCCATCGCTTCCACCAGCACCGGCTCAATTTCTTTGCGCGCGCGTTCCGCTTCCGTAAGCGTGAAGAGACGTCGCGGCGGTTCTTGCGCTTCGTCCTGATCTCGGTCGTCGTCTTCGTCTGCCATTTGAGGACCTTTAGAGAATGTCTTTGACTGGTATTTAGTGTGATGCCGGAAAGGGCCAAATAAGTTTGAAAAACAGCAACCACAACCGTGCCCCCACCCAAAAGATACAGGATCACGGCAAGTACTGCTCGTTTAGTTAGCCGCCAATGAACACCATCGAGCGACTGGGAGGGTGGAAATCCGGCTCGTTGATCCGATGACCTGCTTCCTTTTCCATCACCACCGAAGTGATATACGTTTCGAGATCTTCGTCACTCGCGCCCTCGCGCAAAAGTGAACGCAGATCGTAATCTTCCTTGCTGAATAAACATGTCCTGATCTTCCCGTCCGCCGTCAACCGTATGCGCGAACAGTGGCCGCAGAACGGCTGGGTCACCGGCGCGATTAATCCGATTTCGCCCGGGGTACCGTCGACAAAGCAGTATTTTCGCGCCGTTTCACTGTAATGGTGAGGAATTTCTTCCAGCGGCCATCTTGAGTGAATGCGCCCGTAAACTTCGACAGCCGGCACCACCAGGCCGCGGTTCCAGTGATGATCGGCGTCCAGCGGCATGAATTCAATGAAGCGCATAATCACGCCTCTTTCACGCGCGAAACCCGCGAAATCTTCGACTTCGTCGTCGTTAATTCCGCGCACCAGAACAGCATTTATCTTTGCCGGCGCGAGCGCCGACGCTTGCACCACATCAATTCCATTCATTACCGAGGTAAACGATTTGGTGCGCGTGATGCGCTCGAATTTCCCCGCATCCAGCGAATCCAGGCTGATATTGATGCGCCGCAAACCCGCGAAAACCAGGCGCGCGCAACGTTCCGACAATAGATGACCATTGGTGGTCATGGAGATATCTTCAATATGCAGCCCTTGAAGGTGCGAAATGAACTCTTCCACGCCCCGCCGCACCAGCGGCTCGCCCCCCGTAACACGCATTTTGCGAATGCCTAGCGCCTTGAAGATACCTGCCAGTCGATAAAGCTCCGGCCACGACAAAATTTCATCGTGATCGCGATAGTTTTCCGGATCCGCCGAGCGGCAATACACACAACGAAAATTGCAACGATCTGTGACCGAGATTCGCAGATCGGTAATTTGCCTTCCGAACTTGTCGTGAAGCGCCATGGTTGTTCAGCAGACCTAAAAAGCAAAAAACCCGATCCAGTAAATGGAATCGGGCGCTATCCGAATTAAGATTCGAAGTAGAGCTCCTTGCCAAATTACCGGGAGGCCCGTACGTTTCCATCCGAACCCTGAGCGATCACTCGCTGCTCAAAACATTTGCAGCGCTGAACGCGTCGTCCCTGGCGCCATCGGTTTTTTCTCCGTTTAGGCGGCAAGGATCGGAGTTACAACCCTAGTCTAATCCTCTCGCGGCCACATCGCAATTCGGGTGTGGTAGAGTTTTGCCCACACATGCGCATCTTCGTTTTGGGAGCCGGAGCCACCGGCTCACTCCTTGCACAGCTGCTTGACCGTCAGGGACATGACGTTTGGTGCGGTGACCGCGACCTCGAGCGGGCGCGCAAATTCCTCGGCAGGAAAAGCACCATTCCCGTTACTGAAGTGAACGCCCGTAATTTGCTGGGTATTGTCCGCGCCGCACGCGGTTGCCAGCTCATCATCAACGCTTCAGCCTCCGTGTTTAACCAGATCGTCATGCGCGCGGCGCTGCGCTTGCGCGCCCATTACCTTGATCTCAGCTCGCACTTAACGCGCAATCCCTTCAAGTCCGAACAATTCGCGTTCGCCAAGCGTTTTGAAGCCAAAAACCGCCTCGCCTTGATCAACACCGGAGCCGCGCCAGGCCTCACCAATTTGCTCGTAAAGCGCGCCGCGGAAGCGCTCCATGAAGTCGAGTCGGTACAGATTCGCCTGTACGAGAGCACCGAAAGCCGTGACCCTATTTCGCAATGGTCGCCGGAAGTCTCATTCGACGAGGCCATTTCCAATCCCCGCGTTTACCGCAACGGGAAATTCCTGATGGAGAAGCGCTTCGCGGAGCTGGAGAAATTCAGATTCCCCGAGCCTATCGGAACCGCCATCGTGGTTTTAGCCGCGCAAGATGAAGTCACCACCCTGCCCTATTTCATTCCGATGCGAAATATGGACGTGAAAATTGGCGGCAACGAATTTGATCGCCTGCGCCGCTGGTACAAACAGGGCAAATTGTCGAAGTCGCGCGGCATGCAGAAGAAAAACTTCCCGCAAACGTCTTCGCCGCGAATGATCGCCCGGTTGATCCGCCAGGGCGTTTTGCAAAATGCGCGTTTCGCCGCCACCGTGCTGGTCAGCGGCATCAAGCGTGGCAAAAAGGAAGATTGGCATTTATTGATTCGCACCGACTGCATGTTTCCGACCCTCTATCAAATCAGGCAGCAGGGCCGCTTCACCACACCGGTGGCATACGCGACCGCGCACGTGGCCGCACTATTCATCAAGTTCTTCCCCCGGGAATTGGCCGGCGTGTTCGCCCCTGAAATGCTCCCGATAGAGATGCGTCGCGCCATCGTGGCCGGAATGCGCGCCCACAGTGTGAGGATCACCCACAAGACCACCGTGCTGCGTCGCGCAGGCGAGGACGACGAAGAAATTTAGGAAGAGTCGCTAGTTCGAATCTAGGCCGGGGAGCCAAATCTTTCAGTCAGTTAGCATCCAGGGTTTGGCAAACGTTTATTCCGGTGCCGTCAATGTCCAAATCAGGAAAAGGTTGACGCTATCGTCCACCGCAGCGAGCTTTGCGGTGTGTTTATTAACCGTTTCCACGGCTAGTCCGAATGACCCCCCGGGACTTGGATCGAGGGATATCTGTTTGACAAAGCGCCCCTCCACGGTGAACTCGACGAGCTCACTTGGTTGCGAGGGATCGGGATTGATCGAATCGTTGTTGGTGACCAATAAATGGCCGTTTGGCGACATCGCCAATCCAAGCGCACCGTGCAAGTGTTTCGGGTCTTCGTAAATTAATGTGCCGATGCCTCCATCATGGGTTCGATCCGCCGCGTCACTCACGGCATACACAGCATTGTCCGCGGCTGAAGCCACGTAGAGGACGTTTTTCGATGGATCGTAGACCAGCCCCGTAGGCGCGTCGACAAAGGTGACTGGGTCGCAATTATGCAAGTAGCCGGATGCAATTTGCGTCGCTTTTGTCACGGCCACGCCTGAGTTGCTGACGTTTAGGTCGTAACGCATAACCGCCCCGCTCAAGGCGTTGGCAACGAACAATTTCGCCGTGCCTCCCTCGTCGAACAGCGCAGAATCCCACGGTCCCTGAATGGTAGTATCTGTGATGGTCGAAACCAGATGTCCGTTCTTGTCGATCACGAGGATCGATCCCGCCGAGGCGCTCCCGCAGGTCCCGTCAGGAGATGGGAAATTACCGACTAGGACGAAACCCTTTTGAAGAACGTTCAGCGCGGTGGTCAAGCCGAGTGGAGCCGTCCCTTGGAAAAAGAGCGTTACGGGCGCGTTTGAGGGCACATCGACGATCGTTGTACCGCTTCCCTGGAGATTCGTACTGGCATTAAAATTCGAAACTAGAACGTCACCGGGGTTGATCGTCCCACCCGTGGGGAATAAAGGTGGCACGAACGCTACGCCGTACGGATTCAAATCCCCATTGGCCGGTACAGTCGATACAACGCGAACAGGCCCGGGAAGAAATGGCTTGTCCTCCGCCTTCAATTGTGCGGCGCAAAGTACACAGAGTAGGACCGCGGCAATAAATAGACTCAACTTCATTTCTTTGGCAAAGAATTGTGAAACTGTGACTGGTTTTCTCGACAAAATCGCGATTCATGGAGTCTCCCTTCTGTATGACCGCCGCTCGAGGTAAGCATTCGGCGGACCGTTTTGGGGACGATGTCGCGAACTCGAACGATAGTTCAGCGTTCGAGTTTGAGGGCTGAGAGTATCCATGGGCGACGGATTGGAATGTCACTAGAACATCTGGAAATTGTCAAAAAATTGTGCGGGCTTGCTTCGACTTCTGGCTGACAGCCGGACCACGTTCTTCGTAACGGACTCCCTGATGCAGGATCAACCAGATCAGCCGACAGTGTCGATGGGCAATGGCCCCGATGGTTTGGGTTTCCTTCTGTGGCTCATAGAGGGCTACCAAGGCCCGCCGTTCTTGCGCCGAAATTCCCTTGGCCAATGAAGGGGATTCACTGGATGTTCCTCGTTCAGAGCATTCTGCACAAACCAGAAAACTAGCCATCAACGCCAGCACCAAAGTGATTCGACTCATACCAGCTTCTTTCTTTTTGATGTACCGAATCAATCAGGCGGGCATTGTAGCCAAACCGATGGTCGGGCCTCCGGTTGCCAACTCCTCTAAGTCGCGAAATCGGAAACTGAGGCACCACTCGTTCAGCCGCTTAGTTGCGGCACCCTGAGCCCGGTGCGATACTTCATGTTCGCACAAGCAAACGGCTTCCGTTCGCGGTGCGAGCCTTCTGAGGGGGATTTATGGCGTTCCGGGATAAGTGGATCGAAAAGCGCGAGAACGAGCAGTCAGCGGCAAACGGTAACCGCAATATGTCCCAGATGCACTGGGCGCGCCGCGGCGTAATCACCGAAGAAATGTGCTTCGTAGCGGGGCGCGAGAAGGTTGACCCCGAGCTGATCCGTAGCGAAATCGCTCGCGGCCGCCTGATTATTCCCGCCAACATAAACCACCGCAACCTGGAGCCCATGGGCATCGGCATCGCCACGAAATGCAAGATCAACGCCAACATCGGCAACTCGGCGACCACCTCCAATATTGACGAGGAGTTAAAAAAACTGCATCACGCCGTGCACTACGGCGCGGACACCGTGATGGATCTTTCCACCGGCGGCGACATCCCCAAAATCCGCAAGGCCATCATCGACGCTTCTCCCGTTCCAGTTGGTACCGTTCCGGTTTATGAAGCGATTTCCCGCGTGCGGCGCCCTGAAGACCTGACCATTGGCCTGATGCTGGAGGTAATTGAAGAGCAGGCCGAGCAAGGCGTGGACTACATGACTATCCATGCCGGCGTTCTGCGCGAACATGTTCCGTTTGTGCGCAAAAGAATCACGGGAATCGTAAGCCGCGGCGGCTCGCTGATGGCCCACTGGATGGAGCATCACAAAAAGCAAAATTTCCTCTACGAGAACCTCGACGATATCTGCAAAATTTTCAAGAAGCACGACGTCAGTTTTTCCTTCGGTGACGGCTTGCGCCCCGGATGTATCGCGGACGCCAGCGACGAAGCGCAATTCGCCGAATTAAAAGTGCTTGGCGATCTAACCACCAAAGCCTGGGAAAATGATGTTCAGGTCATGATCGAGGGCCCCGGCCATGTGCCGCTGGACAAGATTAAAGAACAGGTCGACAAGGAGATGGAATGGTGCCACGAAGCGCCCTTCTATACGCTCGGACCGCTGGTCATCGATATCGCGCCAGGTTACGACCACATCACCAGCGCCATCGGCGCGGCCATGATCGGCTGGCACGGAGCCTCCATGCTCTGTTACGTCACACCCAAAGAGCATCTGGGCCTGCCAAATCCCGAAGACGTTAAGCAAGGAGTGATCGCCTACAAAATTGCGGCCCACGCCGCTGACGTCGCGCGCCACCGCCCAGGCGCACGCGATCGCGACGACGCCCTAAGCTATGCAAGGTTCCTGTTCGACTGGAATAAACAATTCGAACTTTCGCTCGATCCGCCCACCGCCCGCGCCATGCACGACGAATCCTTACCCGACGATTTTTACAAGGAAGCGAAGTTCTGCTCCATGTGCGGCCCGAAATTCTGCTCCATGAACATTACTCAACTGGCGGACGCCGAGGGCGGCCACGATCAATCCGAGCGCAAGCAAAAATTCGTAGAATTGCTCGCCAAAGTGCAAGCCGCTGGCTAACTTAAAATAAAGCGTCCTGCCTCATTGGCCGCCTGGTGAGCTACAAAAGTAGCTACTATGCCGGTTGATATGTCTCATGACCGTACCGAAACGGTTACCATTTCGAACCACCCTCGGCAACGCTTAATTCCTTCTCAAGACCACTGCTAGAATAAACGCACGGTTTTCCTCGCACGTTAGGTGACTCGGAATGGTCAGGCCCGCAACACGAGAACGCGAATTGTGCATCAATGACGCCGCTGCACAAGATTTGCAGGTGCTCGTAGTGGACGATTCACCCGTCTACCGCAAGTTAGTGGAGCACGCCTTAGAGGACAATCCATACTCCCTTATGTTCGCCAAGAGCGGCCGCGACGCGATGGAATTGTTTGCGCGTCATCTCCCGGCCATTGTCATTACCGATTGGATGATGCCGGACCTGTCCGGCCTCGAACTATGCCAGCGTCTGCGCGCCGATGTACACCGCGGTTACACTTACATCATTTTGCTCACCAGCATCGCCGAAAAAGACAACGTCGTTAAAGGTCTCGCGGCTGGCGCCGATGACTACTTAACGAAACCCTTCGATCCCGGTGAGTTGCTGGCGCGCATAGGTGTAGGCCGCCGCATTATTGACCTTCACCGTCAGATCGACGCCAAAAACAAACTCTTGGAAAAAATGGCGCATTGCGACGCGCTGACCGGATTGCCGAACCGGCGCGCCATCGAAGATTGGGCTGCGCGGCAATTACGCGGAGCGGCGCGTCACGGATTCCCCTACTGGGTGGTGCTCGCGGATCTCGATTCATTCAAGACCATCAACGACACGCACGGCCACATTGGAGGCGACGTTTTGCTAAAGAAATTCGCGGACATGTTGAAAACTGTGATTCGCGCCTCCGATATTTGCGGCCGCCTCGGCGGCGACGAATTTCTCCTGGTGATCACCCATGTCGAAGCCGACGCCATAAATAAAACCGTCGAACGCTTCCGCGAAAAGCTGGCCGAGCAACAGTTCGAAATTGGCAACGAAAAAGTCTCTATAACCGCGAGCTTTGGAATCGCGGGCTTCAGTGGCAACGAAATTCTCGATTTCACCACGCTGGTGCGCCGCGCCGATAAGGCCCTCTACGCCGCGAAACGCGCCGGCCGCAATGTGATAAGGGTTGAGCCCGAGCCAGCTGAATAGTTTGCCAAGCAGAGTAGTTACGACGACAGCTACACACGAAACGTTTCCCACCATCGTCGCCTGTGATCCACGTTCAACTGGCAACCAGCACGTTCCCGCAGCTACCATATACGTACTAACCTTTTGGAAGGAGCGACCATGGCATTTGTGCGCGCAGCGAAGGCAACGGATATCGCCCCAGGTCAAATCCGTGAAATACCACTGCAGGGACTCACGATCGCCGTGGCCAATGTCGGCGGTCAATTTCACGCCATCAACAACACCTGTCTTCACCGTGGAGGTCCGCTCGGCCAAGGCTCGCTGCTAGGAAACGTGGTTACCTGTCCCTGGCACGGTTGGACCTACGACGTAGCTTCCGGGAAAGTGACCCCCAACCAATCCGCCGCAGTCGCCTGTTACCCCGTTGAACTACGGGGCGAAGACCTTTACGTAGACATTTAATAATCACGGCCGCCGATTCTCCCGTTTCGCTGCAAATCAAGGCTTCTTGGGCCGTCGATTCTCCCCTTTCACTAAAAATCCAGAAATCACGGAGGGTGGCCCACCCTCGTTTTGTAGGGTGGGTCTTGCGGTTGTCTTTGTCCTTAGATTGTTCTTTGTGCTTGGCTCTCTGTTTATCATGACGCTCTCCCTGCGCATGGTCTCGGTATCTCCAACAAAATAGGTACCATAGGTAACCGTACGAGATCCCGTCCCTCAATACCCCCCGCCATCAGCCAGATTTAATTCCCCCTCCCCCTCCTAACCCTCATATTTTGTTTCGCTTTTTGCTTCCTGCCGTGTATATTGCTGCCCGACTCGTAGCCTCGATGGCAATTCCAACCGCGCAACGACATTACTGGATATTCAGCGCCGACCCTCACCACTACCACTGGGACACGCTCTTCGTGAAGGGTAAGGAGATGTGGCACGGCGCCGGTTCAAAGCCCGATGCCATTCGCGCGCTCAAGCAGGTGCGCAAGGGCGACCGTGTACTCTGCTACCACTCCGCCCCGGAGCGCTCCCTATACTCCATCGCCGAAATCACCCGCGACCCTTATCCCGACCCGCACGACCGCAAAGAAAAGAACCTGGTCGCCGACCTGCGGGCCTTCGACAAGCTCCCGCGCCAGATTACCCTGGCGGAGATGCGCTCCAACCCAGCCTTGAAAAAAGTAAAAATGCTGAAGAATGTGCGCCTGGTCGTTTCCTCCATCACCGAAGCCGAATACCAGGAAATATTGCGAATGGCAGGAATCGTGGCAACGCCGGGTATACCGCTGCCCTGACTGCCAAGGTTAAATTTTGCGATAATCGCTGTCCGCGTCCGTAGCTGCGTTAGGGTTGATTCATGTCCATATTGTTCCGTACAGGCATTTTGATCGTCGGTGTCGCTGCGTTGATGACCATTCCTTCTAAAATTTCAGAACGAGACTCGCTGCTGCAGGGCGTACCCACCGGAAAAACCCGCGTGCTCGATCTCAGCTACGCAATCAACGACAAGCTCGTGCCCTGGCCCGGAGACGAAAAATATTTTGAAGCCAAAATTAACGCCACCATCGAGAAAAATGGGTACTTCACGCGCAGCTTCTGGATGCTGGAGCATTACGGCACGCATCTCGATGCACCCGCGCATTTCCCACCAGGTAAAGCCACGGTAGACCAAATCCCGCCAAACAAGCTATTCGGCCCCGCCGTGCTATTGGATGCCCGCGACGAGGCCGACAAAGATGCGGACTATCGTCTGCCCATCAGCCAGATCGAAAAATGGGAGCGTGCACACGGCCGCATCCCGCCGGGCGCCATCGTGCTGCTGCGCACCGGCTGGGCCTCGCGCTGGCCCAACGCCCAGAAATATCGCAACCAGGACCAGCAGGGAAAAATGCACTTCCCCGGCTTCTCGGTTGAAGCCGCCAAAATGCTGGTCGAGCGCGGAGTGAGCGGGTTGGGTTGCGACACGTTAAGCATCGACTACGGAGCGTCCGAAGATTTCAGCGTCCATCATTTCGCGCTGGGAGCCGGCCTCTATCACCTGGAAAACTTATCGGATTTAAGTACCGTTCCGGAAACGGGCGCGTTCCTGGTCGTGGCCCCCATCAAACTGGAAGGCGGATCCGGCGGACCGGTGCGTGTCTTCGCGCTATTACCGTAAAATCTTTCTATCCAGCAACATTCTGTGCGCTTCATACGTCTGAAAGAAGAGAGTCCTGCGTAAGGGTGGTTCATGAAAAAAAACTGGTTACGGTTGGCAACGCTCGCGATGGTGTGTGTCGCGTGCTTCACTTCGCTGGGGACGTCCGCGCTTGCGCAGCAGTTTCCGGTCACAGAACGCACCCTAAAAAATGGCATGAAAGTCCTGGTGCAAAGCGATCACAGCATTCCCAACGTGGCGCTGTACATTTTTTATCGCATCGGCTCGCGCAATGAACGTCCCGGCACCACTGGGCTGTCCCACTTTTTTGAACACATGATGTTCAACGGCGCAAAAAAATATGGCTCCGGCGAGCTCGATAAAATTATGGAAGCGAATGGCGGTTCCAATAACGCCTACACCAGCCAGAACGTCACCGTATATCAGGATTGGTTCCCGCGCTCCGCCATGCCGCTCATTTTCGACATCGAAGCCGATCGCATCCAGAATTTAAATTTCGATCCGCAAAAGATCGAGTCCGAGCGCGGCGTGGTGGCCTCCGAACGCCGCTCCAGCGTGGACAACGACAATGGAGGATTGCTCGAAGAGCAATTGTGGGCCACCGCCTTCATCGCCCATCCCTACCAATGGCCTGTCGTGGGATGGATGAGCGACATCGAGCACTGGACTATCGATGACCTCAAACGCCACTTTGCCATGGGCTATTCACCCAGCAACGCCACCATGGTTGTGGTCGGTGATGTTAGTCCCGAGGAAATTTTTAAAATCTGCGAAAAAACGATCGAGCCTATTCCTCCCCATGCGCCGCCGCCCCCAGTGACTACTGTCGAGCCGCCGCAGCTTGGCGAACGGCGCCTGGTGGTGCACAAGCCGGCGGAATTGCCGCTGTTGATGATTGCCTACCACGTCCCGCAGACTAATCATCCGGACTTTTATGCCACAAATATTTTGCGCACCATTTTGTTCCAGGGGGAAAGCTCGCGCATGTATCAACGCCTTGTCGATAAGGATCAGATCGCCCTCGATGTTTCCTCCCAGCTCGAACCGGCCTTCGATCCCACCATCGCCGTTATCGTCGCCCAGCCGAAACAAGCCGTCGATCCCGAGAAATGCGAGAAAGCGATTTACGAGGAACTGGAACGCGTGAAACTTTCCACCATCACCGATCAGGAATTGGAAAAAGCTAAAAATATTCGCTTGATGGAATTCTATCATCAGGTGCGCACCATCAATGGACGCGCCAACACCATTGGCACCTACGAAGTATTTTCCGGCGATTACAAGAGACTTTTTGACGCCGCCAAAAACTACGCCGCGGTCACCAAAGAGGACGTCCAGGGCGTTGCAAAAACCTACTTTGGCGCCAACAACCGCACCGTAGCGACGCTGCTGCCGGAGAACCAGGAAAAGGCCAAACCATGAGCACGTTGAAAAAATGCAGCCTGTTCCTGATTCTTCTCGTCCTGACTTTTCCTGCTGCACTGCGCGCCCAATCGATTCACATTCCGCCGCACGAAAAAGTAGTCTTCAAAAATGGCCTGACCGTTTTGCTGCTCGAAAAGCACGGCGTTCCCATCGTAAATTTCGCCGCTTTGGTGAAGACTGGCGCTGCGGCGGACCCGCCGGGACAAGAAGGCCTCGCATCCATAACCGCTCAATTACTCAGGAAAGGCACGCAGAAGCGCACCGCACAGCAATTTGCGGCCGACACTGATTACACCGGCGGATCGATTGAAACGGACGCCGGCGCGGACTTTTCGACTGTCTCAGGCGAATTTCTAAATAAAGATCTTACTCGCGGACTGGACTTGTATTCAGACGCCCTGTTGCATCCCGTTTTCCCGCAGCCCGAAGTCGATAAATTGTTGGCGCAGAGCCTCGATGGCGTGCGCGCCGCCAAAGACGAAGCGCGTTCCGTGCTCGGCACCTATTACGACGCCTACCTCTACAACGGCAATGGTTACGGAAGGACGTCAGACGGAGACGAAATCTCGCTCACAAAGATTCGCCGCGACGCCATCGTAAAATTTTATGAATCCTATTATGCCCCCGGCAACATCATCATGGCGGTGGCCGGCGATTTTCAGGCCGCCGAGATGAAGCAGAAGCTCGAAGAAGTCTTCGGTCAATGGCCGTCAAAGCCCGTCCCCGCGGTAAAAATTCCGGTCCTCCCGCCGGTAAAAGGCAGGAAATTATTGCTGGTCGACAAGCCCGACGCCACGCAAACTTATTTCGCCATTGGAAATGTCGCCACCGCCGCGGGCGATCCCGATCGTGTGGCCATCCGGCTGGTGAACACCGTCTTTGGCGGACGCTTCACCTCATTATTGAATGAAGCCTTGCGCGTCGAATCCGGCCTCACTTACGGGGTCTTGTCTGCATTCGACCCGCGCAAGGCCCCCGGCCCATTCGGGATTTATAGCTACACAAAAAACGAAAGTACCGCGCAAGCCATCGATATGGCGCTGCAGGTTTTGCAGAAATTGCATAAGCAAGGCCTTACCGCCAAAGAATTGGCATCCGCGAAGAGTTACATCAAAGGACAATTCCCGCCCTCCATTGAAACCTCCCGGCAGCTCGCGCAGATAATCGCCATTAACGAATTTTACGGCCTGGACGACCGGGAAATTAATGAACTGGAAACACGTATAGACGCGGTCACCCCGGCCATCGCACAGCAAGTTATCCAAAAACATTTTCCGTCTGAGGATTTGGTTTTTACCTTGATTGGAAAAAGCTCTGAGGTTTCCGCGGCGGTTCAGAAATTTGCCGAGAAACGTGACGCGCGGCTGATTACTGAACCAGGATTCTGGCCGCCCCCGGCCCAGAAATAAGTTTTCTAAAATGTTTTTGGAGGATACGTGCATTCTCGATTGCTGACGGGACTCTGCCTCTTGCTCGCCTTGGCCGGCTATTCTTCCGCTGCGGAAGACACCCCACTCCTGGTGCAAGCTCCCACTTTGAGCAAAACAGAAATTGTCTTCGTGTATGGAGGCTATTTGTGGACCCTTCCGCGCGATGGCGGCAACGCCCGGCAATTGACCACCGGTGGTCATGAATCCGGCCCGCAGTTTTCCCCGGATGGAAAGTTCATCGCCTTCACCGGAGAGTACGACGGCAACGTGGACGTCTTTGTGATGCCCGCGGACGGTGGCGAGCCAAGGCGCCTGACCTGGCACCCCGGAGCGGACGTGGTGGTTGGTTGGACTCCGGACAGCAAACGCATTTTATTTCGATCCGCCCGCGTGGCCTATGCCGATTTCGACCGACTGTATACCGTGGCTGTAGAGGGTGGAGTTCCTGAAGTGTTGCCGATGTGGCGTGGAGAAGATGGCTCGTACTCGCCGGATGCATCGCACCTTGCTTATGTTCCAAATTTGAAATGGCAGGAATCGTGGAAGAGATATCGCGGTGGCCAGACCACTCCCGTTTTCATCCTCAAGTTAAGCGATCTGTCGTTTGATAAAGTACCGCGCGAAAATTCGAATGACTTCGACCCCGTGTGGATGGGCGACACCGTTTATTTTCTGTCTGACCGCAACGGCCCGGTAACTTTATTCGCGTATGACACCAAAACTAAAAGCGTCAAACAGGCCGTAGAAAATAAGGGTTTGGATTTTAAGACGCTCTCCGCTGGCCCTGACGCCCTCGTCTACGAACAATTCGGCGGCATCTATCTTTTCGATCCTCAAAATGGTCAGCCGAAAAAAATAGAAATTCACATCGCCGGAGACTTGCCCGCCACCCGTCCGCATTTTGAAAAAGTCGCGGACAAAATTTCAGCAGCCGCTATCTCTCCGGGCGGCGCTCGTGCGGTCTTTGAAGCCCGCGGCGAGATTTTCACCGTGCCCGCCGAGAAAGGCAATGTCCGCAATTTAACGCACACCGCGGCGATAGCCGAACGCGACCCATGCTGGTCGCCAGACGGCAAGTGGGTGGCTTTTTTTTCCGATGAGTCCGGCGAATACGCGTTGCACCTGGTGGACCAATCCGGTCTGGGAACCGTAAAGAAAATCGACTTGGGCAAACCCGCATCATTTTTCTATAGCCCGACCTGGTCGCCTGATAGCAAGAGGATCGCCTTCACCGACAAGCGTTTGAATCTCTGGTATATAGACATCGACAAGACCGCTTCGGCCCCCGTAAAAGTGGACACCGATTTGTACGACGCTTGGGGCGTGGCCATGAGCCCTGCGTGGTCGCCAGACAGCAAATGGCTCGCATTTACAAAATTCTTGCCCAATCACATGCGCGCCGTGTTCGTGCATTCCCTGGAAAACGGAAAGACTTCGCAAATTACCGACGGCTTGAGCGATGCGCGCTATCCGGTCTTTGATAAAGATGGCAAGGTGCTGTACTTCGCCGCGAGCACGGACCTAGGCCTGGCCCTCACGTGGCTCGATCTTTCCGGATTTCAACGCCCGGTATCCCGCCATATTTATGCCGTCGTCCTGAAAAAATCCGATCCCAATCCCATAGAGCCGGAAAGCGACGACGAAAAACTGGGTGCCGCTAAGACCGGCGACAAGTCCAAAGACACCGACAAAAAGGACGAAAACAAAGACAAAGATAAAGACAAGAAAAAAAATGAGACGGATAAGACTAAAGGCAAAGACGACGACAAATCCAAAGATGCCGACAAAAAAGAAGAGCCCGTCAAAGTCACCATCGACCTTGACAATATCGGCCAACGTATCGTCTCCATGCCTATCAAAGCTGCAAATTACGTTGGGCTCGATCCCGGAAAAGCCGGCGTTCTATTCCTCACCGAGACTCCAGATATTCCTCCGTTGAATGCTCCGCCGGCCGCGACAGTAACGAAATTTGATCTTAAAACTCGAAAAACTGAGCCGTTCCTCAGTGGTGTTAGCACCTTCACTGTTTCTGAAAATGGAGAAAAAGTTTTGTATCACACCGGCCAGGGTCCCACATGGTTCATCGCCGCCACCGGCGCGGCCCCCAAAGCGGGAGAAGGCGCGTTGAAGTTTGACGAAATGGAAGTGAAAGTCGATCCCCGCGCGGAATGGAATCAGATGTACCACGAGGTGTGGCGCATCGAACGCGACTTTTTGTACGATCCGCATTTTCACGGCCTGGATTTGACCGCCGCCGAGAAGAAATATGCCCCGTACTTGAAGGGCGCCGGTGGCCGCGCCGATGTGAATCATCTTTTCGTCGAAATGCTCGGTGAAGTGACCATCGGGCACATGTTTATTTTTGGCGGCGACATTCCCAAAGTGCCGGAAGTAAAGAGCGGCTTGCTCGGCGCGGATTATAAGGTGGAAAACGGCCGCTACCGCTTCGCCAAAATATTCAATGGCGAGAACTGGAACCCGCAATTACGCGCCCCGCTTACGCAGCCCGGCGTGGATGTGCAGCTGGGCGATTATTTGTTGGAAGTAAATGGGGCCGAGGTGCGCCCACCCAACGATGTTTACAGCTACTTTGAAAATACCGCTGGCAAACAGATCCGCATCAAGGTCGGCCCGAATCCAGATGGCAAGGACGCGCGCGATGTAACGGTGGTGCCCGTAGCCGACGAGGCCGAGCTGCGCACGCGCGCCTGGGAAGAAGATAATCGCCGCAAAGTCGGGGAACTCAGCGGCGGCAAGCTCGCCTATGTGCATGTGCCCGATACCGCGAACGGCGGATTCTTGAATTTCAACCGCTTTTATTTTGCGCAAACCGACAAGCAAGCC
>Ga0209625_1000035_pt1 | contig 25987 bp, 24 predicted proteins | sample JacPin_JW_Ref_M2_FD_187960 | JGI IMG/M metagenome (GOLD analysis project Ga0209625, IMG submission 187960) | Forest soil microbial communities from Algoma, Ontario, Canada - Jack Pine, Ontario site 1_JW_Ref_M2 (SPAdes) (version 2) | ecosystem: Environmental > Terrestrial > Soil > Boreal...
ATAATTGCATTCTGTGGCGCTCGACAAAAACAAAATGAAGACCTCTGTAGCCATCTATCCGGGCTCATTCGATCCCGTTACGAACGGCCACCTCGACCTGATTGAGCGTGGTGAGAAGATGTTCGACCTGGTGATCGTCGCGGTGCTGCAAAATGTCGATAAGCAGCCGCTCTTCACTGTGCCCGAACGCGTGGAGATGCTTCGCGAAGTCACCAAACAGTGGCCCGCCGTGGAAGTCGACGTATTCAAAGGCCTGCTGGTCGACTACGCCCGCAAACGCGGCGCTGGCGTAATCCTGCGTGGCATTCGCGCCGTCTCCGATTACGAATATGAATTGCAGATGGCGCTGATGAATCGCAAACTGGAGCCGCGCCTTGAAACTGTTTTCATGCTGCCCGGCGAGCCGTACAGTTATCTGAGCGCGAAATTGGTCCGCGAAATTGCGCAACTTGGCGGACCGCTGACCGACCTGGTGCCCGCGGTTGTAGAACAAAAGTTGCGCGCTAAAATTTCTTAAGCAGAGCGCCGTCACGACGCTGACCGTCAAAACCGTTAAAGAGGAGATTCATCCATGGCTGTATCATCCCCCACAAAAGAAAAAATCCAATTAACGGACCGCATCAACCGCATTCAAATTTCTCCCACCGCCGCGGTCATTGCCGAAGCCGACAAGTTGAAGGCGCGTGGCGTGGATGTCGCCGACTTCGGTCCCGGCGAGCCCGATTTTCCTACGCCCGACCACATCAAAAAAGCTGCCATCAAGGCCATCGACGAAAACAAAACCAAGTACACCTCCACCGCCGGCATCATGCCCCTTCGCGAAGCGATCTGCGCCTGGCACAAGCGCGAACTGGGCTCCGCTTATGAAGCGAAAGAATGCGTCGTCAATGTTGGCGGCAAGCATTCCATTTTTAATCTTGTGAGTCTGCTGATTCAAAGCGGCGATGAAGTCATCATCCCCGCGCCCTACTGGGTCAGCTATCCCGACATTGTAAAATACGCCGGCGGCACCCCCGTTTTCGTACAAGCCAAATCAGAAGATGGCTTCGCCGTAAAGGCCGCCGCCATCGAAAAAGCCATCACGCCCAAAACGCGCATGGTGTTTCTGAATTCTCCAAGCAATCCCTGTGGCGGCGTCGTGCCTCCCGACGAATTCGAACGCATCCTCGCGCTTTGCAAGAAACATGAAATTTGGCTTATGAGCGACGAATGCTACTCCCATTTCACCTATGAGCCGCACAGACCGTACTCCATCGCCAGCGCCGCCGGTGCGAAAGATCACGTCATCATCATCGGCTCGATGTCCAAAACTTTCGCCATGACTGGCTGGCGCATTGGTTACACGCTCGCTCCGGAACCTTTGGTGCAAGCCTCTATCAAGCTGCAAAGCCAATCCACTTCCAACCCCACTTCCATCGCGCAATACGCCGCTCTTGAAGCTATGCGCGGCTCCATGGATTCCATCCCTATAATGCTCGCCGAATATGCACGACGCCGCAGGCGCATCGTGGATGGCTTGCGCGCTATTCCCGGCGTTACCTGTGAAGATCCCGGCGGCGCGTTTTACGCCTTTCCAAATATTTCCGCGCACCTCCGTGGAAATAATGCACTGGCCAAATCCTGCACCGAGCTCACCGAGCTGCTGCTCGACAAAGTCCAAGTCGCCGTCGTTCCTGGCGAAGCCTTCGGCGCGCCCGGCTATCTCCGTCTTTCTTACGCCACTTCCATCGAGCGTATCGAAGAAGGGTTGCGCCGTCTGGCCCGTTTTTTCTCGCGCGCTGAAGCCGCCACTTAATCCGTGCGGCCGGAGCCCACACGCATCGAGCCAAAATTTATGCTCCGCATCTGGGGCGCTCGCTCCCTTGCACCCATCTATCCCGACAAAACAAATCTCCATGAACCCACCGGTGAAGCATGGCTCACCGGACCGGATTCTAAGATCGAAACCGGTCCTTTTGCAGGCCCCATCAACCAGGCGTGGCAGAAAATGCCGCCAGAATGGCGCGGCACCGACTTCGCATCTCCACCTGCATCGCCCCAATTTCCGCTCTTGGTGAAATTTCTTTTCCCCGCCGATCAGCTTTCCATCCAGGTGCATCCCAATGACGCTTACGCCGCGCAAAACGAAACGCCCGGCGCCATCGGCAAAACGGAAATGTGGCACGCTGTCTCCGCCGATCCGGGCGCCACTCTCTTGCTTGGTCTGGTCCCCAAAGTAGATCGAGAAAAGTTTCAGTCGGCTATAAAAACCGGCGGCCTCGAAACTTTTTTTGAACGCTTGCCGGTCTCGCCTGGCGACACCTTTTACGTTCCCCCCGGGACGCCGCATACCATTGGCGCCGGAATGATCCTCTGTGAAGTGCAGCAGAATTGCGACCTCACCTATCGCCTCTACGACTTCCATCGCGTCGACGCCAAGGGCAATCCGCGCGAATTGCACATTGAAAAAGGCATGGCCGTCATCAATTTTGACCATCGCCAAGGCGGAAAAGTCAGGCCAGTTGCATTGCCTTCAGCCAATGGCATGAAAAAATCTTTGCTCGTAGCCTGCCGGCATTTCGCAAGCGAACGATGGGACTTTTCCTCGCAGCATCGGGCAAATTCAGATCCTGCTCGCTTTGAATTATTGATAATCCTCAGCGGTCGCGGCGTTCTTCAATGGAGCGATGGTTCGTGCTCCTACCAGCAAGGTGAATGCTGGTTCATTCCCGCGAACCTCGGTAAATTTTCCGTGGTTCCCGAAAACCCGACCTCGATTTTATGCGCATACGTGCCCATCATCAGCGAATTACGCAATAATCTTTCGCGCCATGGCGTACCGAATTCCGCAATCGAACAAGTCTTATTCACCTGACCCGCTCATGGCCGCAGAAAAGCTCACCGCACACGCCGTAATCCTCGCCGGAGGCCGCGGAACTCGCTTCTGGCCTCGCAGCCGCACCCGCACACCCAAGCAATTGCTCAACATCATCGGCGCGGACTCCATGCTGCAGCAAACCGTGGCGCGTCTAGAACCATTGATTTCCCCGGACCGCATCTGGACCGTCACCAACGCAGAGCAATCCGCTTCACTTCGCAAGCACTTGCCGGCATCCGCACGTAAACACATTCTCGCCGAACCTGTCGGCCGAAGCACCGCCGCCGCCATCGCTCTTGCTGCCATACACATTCGTCACAAGGAGAGCGGCGACGCCCTAATGGCCGTACTGCCCGCCGATCTTTATATCGCGCAGCCACAAAAATATAGGAAGACCGCCCAGTTGGCGCTAGAGGTTGCACGAGAGCCCGGCCGCATGGTCGTCCTGGGCATTTCGCCCAGCCGCCCCGACACTGGTTTTGGCTATATCCAGTGCGCCGCGAAAGCCGTCTCCAATACATCTTTCCCAATCTTCCCTGTTAAAGCATTCAAAGAAAAACCGGATTTGCCGCTGGCCAAGAAATACGTCGCCTCCGGCAATTACCGTTGGAACGCCGGAATGTTTTTCTGGCGTGTCTCGACCTTCCTGGATTCGCTAAAGAAATATTTACCCAAAACTTACGCGGCACTAGAAATGCTCGCCGGCACCCTCGGCACACGCAAATACGAAAGTAAACTTCGCTCCATTTATCCGCGGCTGGAAAATATTGCCGTAGACTACGCCATTCTCGAACCCATCACTCGCGAAAAAGGCTCCTCCCGCGTTTTCATGATTCTCGCCGACATCGGCTGGAGCGATATTGGTTCGTGGACCGCGGTCCACGAACAATCCTCGAGAACCGCACATCACAATGTCCTCGCCGGCGCAGGCCACATGCTCGAAGCCGAAGGCAATTTTATTTGGAGCCCCACAAAATTCGTTGCCGCTATCGGCGTCCGCGATCTCGTCGTGGTCGAAACTCCGGACGCATTGTTGATATGCCCTCGCCATCGCTCTCAAGAGGTCGGCAAGATCGTGAAATGGCTCGAAGAGCGTGGCCGCAAGGACCTGCTGTAAGCACGCCAATGCGGCTCTTGGCGCTCCTGGACCTTCGCGTATACTTCTCGGCGGTATGATCGTGCAACAACTGCAACCTGTCGCCCACGACAGCCCGGTGCAAATTAAATTTGGCACCGATGGCTGGCGCGCCATCATCGCCGAAGATTTCACCTTCGCGAATGCGCGCATCGTCGCGAACGCCATCGCCCGCTACGTGATTCGCTCCGAAGACGCGCGCAAAGGCGTGATCATCGGCTACGATCATCGCTTTGCGTCCGACACTGTAGCCGCGGCAGTCGCTGACGTTATCACTGCAAGTGGCACACCGGTATGGTTGACCGACAAGCCCTGCCCCACACCCGCTGTCTCGCTCCTCGTTCGCCAACGACGCGCCGCAGGCGGCATCGTCATCACCGCCAGCCACAATCCTTATCGTTGGAACGGGATTAAATACAAAGCAAGCTATGGCAGTAGCGCGCTTCCCTCCGTCGTCGCGCAGATCGAACAGGAGTTAGAACTCGCTCAGTATCGCAACACTCCAGCACTTTCCCCCCGAAAAGATTTACTGCACACCCTCGACCCTCGCGCTCCATACCTCGACGCACTAGAAAAGCTCGTCGACTGGGATCGCTTGCGAAAAGCAAATTTTCGTTTCATGGCAGACCCCATGTACGGCTCATCAGCGGGCCTGCTCCGTGAACTTTTCAGTCGCCACAACATTCACTGCGACGAAATTCGCGGCACCCGCGACCCGCGTTTCGGCGGCGCGCACCCCGAGCCCATCGAGCCCCACGTCCAACCCCTCCGCAATGCCGTTCTCGCCGGCAAATATGACGCCGGATTCTGCGCCGATGGTGACGGAGATCGCATTGGTGCCATCGATCGCGACGGTTCCTTCCTCAACCCCCATCAGCTTTTCGCTTTGCTGGTCTGGCACCTCGCCGGCACGCGCAATCTCCCCGGCGACATCGCCAAAACTTTTTCCGTAACCAAGCTGATCGATAAACTCGCCGCCAAATTCGGCCGCACCCTTCACGAAGTTCCCATCGGCTTCAAATATATTTGCGAGCTTATGCTGGAGCGCAATATTCTGGCTGGCGGTGAGGAGAGTGGCGGGTTCGGCACCAGCCTTTATCTTCCCGAACGTGACGCTACTGTTTCGGCCTTATTCCTCGCCGAATTGATGGCCTGGCACGGTAAAACTCTAGGCCAGTTGTTGGCCGCACTGCACTCCGAATTTGGCGAATACCATTATGGCCGCGTCGATCTCGATGTTCAGGCGGAGCAAAAACAAGAAGCCATCGCGTACTTTTCCGATTCCGCGTTCACCCACATTCTGGAATGGCCCACCGTTCGCCGGGAAAATATGGATGGCGTAAAAGTTTATCTCGGCGATATCGGCTGGGTTATGGTGCGCGCTTCAGGCACCGAGAATTTACTGCGCGTGTATTCAGAAACTTCCCGGCGCGACTCCACTAATCAGATACTCGCTGCCGTTACCGACATCGTTCAACATCTATAAGGAGCTGCCATGGAAACCATCAACCTGCAACAAAAGTTTGCATTGTTCTCCGAACACTATAAGCCGCATATCATTGGCGAAGTAAACGATTGCTACGTCAAGGTTGTTAAACTGAAAGGTGAATTTATCTGGCACCATCACGATCACGAAGACGAACTTTTCCTGGTCGTTAAAGGAACGCTGCGTATGCAATTCCGCGATCACGAATCCATCATCCGCGAAGGCGAATTTGTAATCGTCCCTCGTAAAGTGGAACATAAGCCAGTGGCCGATGAAGAAGTCCACATCGTCCTGATCGAACCTAAATCGACCCTCAACACGGGAAACGTTACTAACGAAAGGACTGTCGCGCGCCTCGAAAGCATTTAATCCTCCGCATCTCAGGCCGCATAAAACTTTATGGAACGACGCTTCCACACACTCGATGTTTTCACCACTAATCGCTTCGAGGGCAATCCCGTCGCGGTGGTCACCGACGGTGACGGCCTTTCAAACGACATGATGCAGGCCATCGCGCGCGAGATGAATCTTTCCGAAACCGTTTTCGTGCAAAAGCCCACCGATGACCGCGCCCTCGCCCGCTTACGAATTTTTACCACCAGGCAAGAGTTGAAGCTCGCCGGCCATCCGGTCGTCGGCACTTGGTTCCTGCTCGCTGAGCTCGGCGTCGTTCCCGCTCAGGAAGGCGGCGTGCACATCATGCAGCAAACCGGCGCAGGCGTGCTCCCCGTGGAGATTCGCTTCAAAGATGGCCGTCCCAACCGCGTGACCATGACGCAGACTCCCGCGGTTTTTCATTCCATCAAAATTAATAAGAAAGAGCTGGCCGCCGCGCTAGGCGTTTCTGTTTCCGATTTTCACTCCGAATTGGAGCCGCAATATGTTTCCACCGGCGTCTCAAACTTGATGGTTCCCTTTCGCAATCGCGCCGCACTGGGCCACATCAATATGAACGTTCAGGACCTGCGCCGATTCGAAGGTAAAAATGGGACCATGGCGTATTGCTTCGCGCTGAACGGCGCGAACAAAGCTTCCGCGCGCGGCATGCTTCCCTGGGAAATTTATGAAGACCCCGCCACCGGTTCCGCGGCCGGTTCGCTGGCCGCCTATCTCGTGCACTATGGCAAGTTGGCGCCGGCGCAAAGACTGTACATTCAACAGGGCATGGAGATGGGCAGACCCAGCCAAATCGAAGTGGAGGTCTCGCAAACGGGGAAAAAACTCGTGCCTCGCTGCAGCGGCGCCGCCGTAAAAGTTTTTGAAGGTACCATCCGCATCTAAATCTCGCGGCCGCCAATCGGTTGGTTAGCGATTTGACCAGAAGCACTCATCGCCAACATCTACTTCCAACGGTCATTCCGACCGGCGCAGGCCGACGCTTTTCCCCTCGTTCGTCCGCGAACGAGTCGGCCTGCGTAGTGGAGGAATCTCTCTTCGATCCGTCGCGCAAGCCAAGTCCCCTCGAAACGCCAGTAAAAAAATAGCATTCATGGCAGAGAAATTATTTTGTGCCCGCTGATTTCTCGACTAAAGCCTTGTTAACGGCATCCAGAATTCCGTTCACAAATGCGCCAGCATCTTCCGAAGAAAATTTCTTCGCCAGGTCAACCGCTTCATTCAGCACCACCTTGGGTGGCGTTTCCGCGGTTCGCAGCTCGTAAATCGCCAGTCGCAACACCGCGCGGTCAATGATCGCCATGCGTTCCAGCCGCCAGTTCTGCGCATGCTGCACGATCAGTGCATCCAGTTCGTCGGCGTCCTTGGCGGCGCCTTCAAATAATTTGTTGGCAAACGCTCGCGTAGTGTCTGCGGCTCTCGCCGTGCGCCAGAATTTTGCTTCCAGTTTCCCGGGATCCTGTCTGCTCATGTCCCACTGAAACAGCATCTGCATCGCAAATTCGCGCGATTTTGTTCGTAAGGACACTAAGCGCGCCGAAGCTTTCTCGCAGACGGCACCGGTTGCGCTACTTTTCCGCTCAGCTTCTCTGAAAGTCGCGCCATCTCAATCGCCGCCAACCCCGAATCGAATCCCTTGTTGCCGTGGTCGCCACCCGCTCGGGCAATCGCCTGCTCTTGCGTTTCGCAAGTCAGCACACAAAAAATAATTGGCACGCCCGTATCCATTTGCGCCAATTGCAGCCCTCGCGCCGTTTCAGAACACACGTAATCGTAGTGCGAAGTTTCGCCGCGTATCACGCACCCAATTGCAATCAACGCGTCATACTCGCCCTTGGTCGCCAACTTCTTGCTCGCCAGCGGCAATTCGAAAGCTCCGGGGACTTCTACAATTTCGATATCCGCTTTTGCGGCGCCCGATTTTTCCAGCGCCTCAATGGAGCCGCTCAACAACCGCTCGGTAATAAAATTGTTGAACCGACTGACTACAATTGCAAAGCGTAAGCCGCTCGCATCCAGCTTTGGTTGCATGGTTTCGGATCCTAGATTTTTGGCCATTCGCCTCTGTGTTTGTCGGTGTTATCGCTACTTCCCTTTGAATTGCCCCGGCCGCTTCTCCAGAAATGCTTTCGTCCCTTCGCGCATATCTTCCGTCGTGCACGCCAAGCCAAAAAGCGTGGCCTCCAGGAACATTCCTTCTTCCTGCCCCATTTCCATCCCGCGCTCGATCGCTTCCATCGTGTACTTCACGGCCAGCGGTGCATTGGCAATGATTTTTTTTGCCATCGCCTCAGCGGCCGGCATCAATTCCGCAGGTTCGTACACATGATTCACGAGCCCGATCCGCTGCGCTTCCTCGGCGCTGATCATTTCTCCCGTAAGGCACATTTCGTGCGCAACGCCTTTGCCGCACAACCGCGCCAGCCGCTGCGACCCGCCGTAACCCGGGATGATCCCCAGTTTCACTTCCGGCTGGCCGAGCTTCGCGGTCTTGCTGGCGATTCTGATCGTGCAGGCCAATGCCAATTCACATCCACCGCCCAACGCGAAACCATTAATAACGCAGATGGACGGCTTGCCCATGCTTTCCAGTAAATGAAAAACACTTTGCCCAAAAAGTGAAAATTCCCTGCCACTCACTGGCGTCTGTTGCGCCAGCTCCCCGATGTCCGCGCCCGCGACAAACGATTTCTCGCCAGCGCCGGTCAGGATAATCACCCGCACGCGGTCATCCCCGAGCGCATCCAGCAACGCATCCCGCAGCTCTTCCACCGTTTTACGATTCAGCGCATTCAAAACCTTGGGGCGGTTCAGCGTGATGTACGCGATGCCATCTCTTTTTTCGTACAGCAAATTTTCGTAAGCCATTCCACCTCGGTGTTCTTTCAATCCGGCATTTTAAAATGCCGGTTCAATGAATTGTTCTGTATTTTCGGAATCCTATATCCAAAATCAAAACTTCATCGCCTTGGGCTTCTGTGGGTCGGCGTAATCGTAAAACCCGCGCCCCGATTTTCTCCCATTCCACCCCGCCAGCACCATGCGTTTCAAAAGCGGCGGCGAAGCGAACCGCCTTTCGTGAAATTCATCGAACATGATGTTCGCAATATAGTACGTGGTGTCCAGCCCCACAAAATCCAACAGTGTCAGCGGCCCCATCGGATGTCCGCAACCCAACTTCATGGAATTATCAATGTCTTCAATCGATCCCACGCCTTCTTCCAATGCGCGAATCGCATCCAGCAGGTACGGCACCAGCAAACGGTTCACGATAAATCCGGTGCTGTCATGCGCGCGCACCGGCGTCTTACCCAATTTCGCTCCAAACCCCACCATCTCTTCATACACCGCAGGATCGGTCGCGATAGTGCGCACCACTTCCACCAGTTTCATGACCGGCACAGGATTAAAAAAGTGCAGCCCCACAAATCGCTCCGGTCGTTTTGTAGCGGTAGCAATTTCCGTGATCGTCAGCGACGAAGTATTGCTCGCAAAAATCGTCGAAGCCGGGCAAAGCACATCGAGCGCGTTGAATAATTCGCGCTTGGCGGGAAGCTGCTCAATGATGGCCTCAATCACCACGTCGCAATCTTTCAGATCCTCGAGCGCCGTGGTCCCCTTCAATCGCCCGCGGATTTCCCCCTTCTTGCTATCATCCAGCGCGCCTTTCTCCACCAATCGCGCCAGATTCTTATCGATATTTTTCAGTCCCTTCTCGACAATGTCACTGCTCACTTCGCGCACCACCGTGTGGAAGCCCGCCGCCGCAACCACTTGCGCGATTCCCGAGCCCATCAAACCGCACCCCACAACACCAACTTTTTGAATCGTCATCCGGTCCTCTTAAGAAATTCTTGTTTCTGGAATTCGTGAACGCGGCCGCCAAGCGAACGCTAGTTATACAACGCTTCGACGATCATCGCGATGCCCTGCCCGCCGCCAATGCAAGCGGTGGTCAATCCATACCGCAAATTGTTACGCCGCAATTCATTCAGAATGGTAATCACCAGTCGCGTCCCCGTAGCTCCCAGGGGATGCCCCAGCGCAATCGCTCCGCCATTCACATTAGTTTTATCGCGATTTAGCCCCAGCGCCTTTTCCACCGCCAGGTACTGCGCCGCGAACGCCTCATTCACTTCCACGCGATCCATTTGCTCCAATTTTAACCCCGCAAGTTTGAGGGCCTTTTGCGAAGATGGCACTGGCCCGATCCCCATGATGCTCGGGTCCACACCCGCGACCGCCCACGCCACGATGCGTCCCACCGGTTTCAGCCCGCGATCTTTTGCAGTCGGTTCTCTGGTAACCACCACGGCCGCCGCGCCATCAACAATCCCGCTGGCATTCCCCGCCGTAACGATTCCATCTTTCTTGAACGAGGGCGGCAACTTGGCGAGCGTCTCCAGCGTAGTCTCCGGCCTGCGGTGATCATCCTCGCTGACGGTAATCGATTTTTTTCCCTGCTTCACTTCCACAGGCACCAGCTCATCCCGCACGCGGCAAGCTTTGTGCGCGGCATCCGCGGCTTGTTGGCTGCGCAACGCATACGCGTCCGCATCCGCGCGCGTTATGCCATGTTGCTCCGCAAGCTTTTCCGCCGTCAGCGCCATCGGCAATCCGCAATAAGAATCCGTCAATCCCGCCATCAGCGTATCTTCCAGCGCGCCCCCGCCAAGTTTCAATCCATTACGCGCGCCGCGAATCACAAAAGGCGCCTGCGTCATATTCTCCATGCCGCCGGCCAGCACCATGGTCGCCTCACCTAGCAGTAACCGCTGCGCCGCTTGCGCAATCGATTCCATGCCCGATCCGCACAATCGATTCACCGTCACCGCGGGCGCTTCGATTTTCAATCCCGCTTTTAAACCGACGTGCCGCGCGCCATACAAAGCATCCGCGCTCGTCTGCATCACATTGCCAAAAATGGCGTGATCGAAATCTCCCGGATCGGCGCCCGACCTGCGAATCGCTTCCTTGGACGCATGCGCCGCCAGATCGATGGCCGATACATCCGAAAAAGACCCCGTATACCGCGACATCGGCGTGCGGGCCCCTGCAACAATCACAACATCTGTGGGAAACATAAAATTCCTCTCTAGATTTCTGAATTGCTCTCTAAACCACCGGACTTTCGATCGCGATCACCGTCCCGCCGCCGCGTTTACGCGCTTCTTCCACGGAAAACTCCGCGCGATTGATCAAATCCGTAACAATATCCTCGCTGTCGTACTCCGCCTTCGCCGCCGCTTCCACGATTCCCGCGCTCAGCGTCATCTGCGTCGCGTTCCACGGCGGCCGCAAATCAGTCGCAGCCCGCAATAATTTATCCGCCAGGTGCTGCGCTCCATCCAGTGTAGTGTCCGGCAAAATAAACGCCAGCGACCACGAAGTGTATTTCACCGCCACATCATTCTGCCGCAGCATGGCTTGTAGCGAGCGCGCCAGTTGCTCTACATATCGCTCCATCGGCGATTCGCCTTGTTGCCGCAAAATGTCCGAACCGCGATCGATTTGCAGAATGGCCAGCGCCAGCGGCGTGCCTTGCGTGCGTGCGCGATCCGCTTCCGTCAACAAGCAACTCTGATACGAGCTCCGGCTTAACAGTCCGGTCCGTTCGTCAGAAACGCCCATGCGCCGCACCAGCGATCGCAATCTCGTGTGGCTCACGCTCATCAACATCTGGTCGCCGATGGCTTGCAAAAAGTACGCTTCATTCGGCCGCCACTTGTGCCTCCGCGCGTGGCCAACAACCAACATTCCCGCGGGCGCCTGAGTTTCTTTATCGGTAATAACCACACCCAGCGCGCTCTCCACGCCCAAATCCGCGAGTATCGATCCATTCTCGGACTCCACCATCAATCCGCCAAGCTCATCCGGCTCGGCTTTCTCCATCAGCGCCAATAAAAGCGCCACCTGCGCGGTCGTAGCCGGTTTCACGTCTGTCGCGCAAAATTCCGCCGTCAAGTCCGGAGGACGCCCCGCAGGGCCAACCACCGCAAGCGACCGCGTCGCGCGCAGGTATGTTCCAACTTCATTCACCGCGGTATTCAACATCGCCCGCGGCGTTTGTTGCCGAAAAATCTTTTGATTTACCTCTGATATTTTGGACAGATCCCGCAGCGTTTCCGCCGTGTATACCCCACTCTTGCCCGCTACACTTGTCCCGGGCGATTCCGCTTGCGGCGCAGGTGTCATAACTGTCGGTGTCGCCGGCGTTGGCGCGCCACTAGTTCCTCCGAACCCAGCCGCGGGTTGTTGCCGGTGCGCCCCTGGAGGCCACCAATTCGCCAACTGGTACAAATTGGAAAGCCGCGCGTTGCGTTTCTCTTCGCCCGGAAACATCACGCCGATTTTTTGCAACCGGTCCAGCGCTTTGTTGTGCAGCGAATACTGCAAAAATATTTCTGTCTGCACGATCAAGTCTTCCAGCGTTTGCTTCTCTCGCCCTGCCTCGCTGTTCGTTTGCGATGCGCTCACGATCTCGCCCGCGCCCGAATGTTGTAGCGATGCAGCCGTGCCCCCACTAAGGCTCGAAGATCTCGCCAACCGCACCGCAATCCGCTTGTACAACGCATCATCCACGCGGTTGCGTAGCATTTCCAGCCGCCCCTGATTTCCAGGATCGTACGGATCTATATCCACAACTTTTTCCAGCGTTTCCGCTGCTTTCGGTATATTTCCGGCCTCCACGTATACCTCGAACAGCTTGGTCATGATTTCGAAGTATTTTGATTCCCGGTTCAGCTCGTTGTAAAGCGCGGCCCAGAATTCCAGCACCGCCTGCGATTGCGCATTCTTTTCGCCAGTCAAGTCCATTTGCATGGCGAACTCATTTTGCTTTTTGTCCGCGAACATCCGCCGCTTCAGGGTTAAGAGAATATCTACGCCGTTGCGCTCTTGCCCCGCAGCCACGTAGGCATCCGCCAGTTCGAACAGCGGCGCCGTTCCCACATTTTTCTCGCGCAGCAAGCCCTCGAGTATTTCCCGTGCGCGATCCAATTGCCCGGCGCGCACCAGCGCCTTACCAAACGTATCCACAAACGCCGCGTCACTCTCTTTTCCGGCGAAGGGATCCAAAATCTTCGCCGCTTCCGTGGCCATCCCCGCGCGTAACTTCGCCTCCGCGTATAACAGCGCCACGCTACGTTCCTGAGGCGCCAGCACGTAGGCGCGGTACAGCAGTTTCAGCGCATCCTCATGCTCCCCATGCGCCGTGGCCAATTGACCAGCGCGCAAATAGGCGCGAGCCGCTAGCGCCCGCCGCGATATGCGCTCCGCCGCTTCCGCCAGCCGCAATTGCCGCGCCGGATTTTCCGGATCAAGCTGCGCGATGCGTTCCAGGCAAAACAATGCGTCTTCATCCCGCGAAACAGCGGTAAACATTTCCGCTGCTTTGGTGTACTGCTCGATCGCTTCCTCGGCGTGATTTTGTTTCTGCTGCAGAAACGCGTACCGCGCGATGCGTTCGGGCGGCTGCTCCACACGCGCGCTACGCAGAAAACGGTTATAAATTGCCACCGCTTTATTCTCGTCGCGCGGGTCGATGAGCATGTCGAACAGCAATCCGTAATAAACGGCCGCAAGATCCGGTTGATCGGTGCGTGAATACAGATCGCCGAGCGCTTGCGTGGCCTCCTGATGCTGGGGAGCTTCCTCCAGCACCGCCAAATAAGCGGCGATAGCGTCCGCAACCCGATTTTTTTCGAGGAAGCGTTTTGCCCGGTCAAGATGCTTGTTTACGTCTCCGGCCATCAGAGAGACTTGCCTTTGCGGTGTAAGCGGTTATGCAGTACGGTCGACAGATTCAGCCTGCGTGCAGTGTTATCAGCCTCTTTCACTATATACCGCTAGCCGAACCCGGCCAAATCCGTCCCTCAAGAGTCACCGCACGCCCATCGGAGTCTTTCCCACCCTTGCCGTAATCAATTCCTTAATCCCCCCAAATCTCACGCGCTTAAGGCTACTCAGCGCTTTTTCCTTGCTGTTCAAGCTCTCGCAGTCGTTCTTCGAGACAATTTCGGCACAAACACCCCGTCGTTTCCACAGCGTCTAACACCGGCACGGGCCCGTGCGGCAATGCCGCGCACCAGCAATCCCCTTCAGGTTTACAACTCATCGGCGCATCGCAGCGAGCGCATCGCGTTTCCATCTCACCATTCCCTCTAGTCGCCGCTTATCCAGCCATGCTGCCGCCATTAGACTCTCTGCTCATTTCGTCCCCAAGCTGACGCCACTCCGAATTTGTGGCAAACTCAATGTTTACGCGGCATGGTTTTTGCGCAGCTGTAGCGTGACCGGCGAATCTTTTACCCGCCACGCGCCCAGCGCGAAGCGACCGGCTCTCCTGCCGTTATAAGCCTAAATGGATCCAAAGTTCATACGCAATTTTTGCATTATTGCGCACATCGACCACGGCAAATCCACGCTCGCCGACCGCCTGCTCGAAATGACTGGCGCGCTCAGCTCCCGCGAAATGCATGAGCAGGTTCTTGATTCCATGGACCTCGAGCGCGAACGCGGCATCACCATCAAAGCCAAGAGCATTCGCCTGCACTATAAAGCGAAAGACGGAAACACCTACCGTCTCAATCTCATCGACACGCCCGGTCACGTCGATTTTTCTTATGAAGTTTCCCGCGCTCTATCCGCTTGCGAAGGCGCGCTGCTCGTCGTGGACGCCAGCCAAGGCGTTGAAGCACAAACCGTAGCGAATACTTTCCTCGCCGCCGGTAACAACCTCACTATTCTGCCGGTCATCAATAAAATCGATCTGCCCGCCGCGCAAACGGAATTCGTCAAAGAGCAAATTGAAACCGTCCTCGCTATTCCAGCCAGCGATGCATTGCTCATCAGCGCAAAAAGCGGTCTCGGCGTTGAAGACGTCCTCGAAGCCATCGTTGCGCGCATCCCGCCGCCCAAAGGCAGCGCCGAAAATCCGCTGCAGGCGCTGATTTTCGACTCCTGGTTCGATATCTATCGTGGCGCCGTCGTTCTTGTGCGTGTGATGGAAGGCCGCATCACTCCGCACATGAAAATACGCCTCGTATACACCAACGAAGTTTACGAGGTCGAAACGCTCGGCACACTAACGCCCAAGCCTGTCGCCCTCGACGAACTGGAAGCCGGCGACGTGGGCTTCATCGTCGCCAACATTAAACGCGTGGCCGAAGCGCGCATGGGCGACACCGTGACCGACGCCGCACGCCCCGCTCCCGCGTTGCCCGGATTTGAAGCCATCAAGCCTATGGTTTTCGCCGGCATGTTCCCTGTTCTCGCCGACGAGTACGAACCCCTGCGGGACGCCCTCGGTAAATTGCAATTAAACGACGCCGCATTTTTCTACGAACCGGAAAATTCCGTAGCTCTGGGTTTCGGTTTCCGCTGCGGCTTCCTCGGCCTACTGCACATGGAAATCGTTCAGGAACGCCTCGAGCGCGAATTCGGCTTGAATCTCATCACCACCGCTCCCAGCGTACGTTATCGCATCACCCGCGTCGACGGCGAGGTCATGGAAGTCGACAGTCCCGCCAAATTTCCCAGCCCCAGCGATATTGCGAAAATCGAAGAGCCCATCATCAAGGCCATGATCATTACCAACGAAGATTCCGTTGGCGGCATCTTGCAACTCTGCCAGGACAAACGGGGCACGCAGAAAAATTTTGAATATCTCTCTCCCACTCGCGTCATGCTCACCTATGAGCTGCCGCTGAACGAAATCGTGCTCGATTTTTACGACCGCCTGAAAAGCGTCTCCCGCGGTTACGCTTCGCTCGATTACCACCTTGCCGGCTACAGCGAATCCGACTTGATCAAATTGGATGTCTTAGTCGGCGGCGAGCCCGTAGACGCTCTCGCGCTCATTATTCACCGCGACTTGGCGTACGATCGCGGCCGCGATCTCGTCACTCGCTTGCGAAAACTGATTCCCCGCCAGATGTTCGAAGTTCCCATTCAAGCCGCCATCGGCAGCCGCGTAATCGCCCGCGAAACGGTGGCCGCCATCCGCAAAAATGTCCTCGCCAAATGCTACGGCGGTGACATTTCCCGCAAACGCAAACTCCTAGAAAAACAAAAAGAAGGCAAAAAGCGCATGAAGCGCGTCGGCCAGGTCGACATCCCCCAGGAAGCCTTCCTAGCCGTCCTAAAAGTCGCCTCCTCTTCCGACGACGAGTGATCACCTCTTCATTAACCCGGCAAAAAAACAGAGTGATCGCCGACGGCAAGTGACAATCAGTTGTTCGATAGCCCAGCCCGAAAAAACACGGAGGGTGCCCCACCCTCGATTTGTAGGGTGGGTCTTGCTTTTTCACGTTTGTGGGTCTTGTTTTTTGACGTTGAATCGAAAGTCGTTCATCGTGCGTACTGATGGTCACTTGTTTGAAGCGTGCGAAACTTTACTTCGCCTTATTTTTTACTTCTGTCGTTATACGCCCGCGATGCAGCTGTACGTTTACGGTGTCGCCCAGCGTCACCTGATCGCTAGCGCGTAACACGTTGCCAGCCGCATCCGTCGCGATTGCGTAGCCGCGCTCCAGGACGCGCAGCGGGCTGCGCTCTTCCAGTTGCAGCCGCAAGCGCTCCAAACGCTCGCGTTTTGCGCGTAATACCCGCTCGCCGCGCTTTGCCAGTTCCGTTTGACCACGCTCCAGCAGCAACCGAAACGCAGCGACCTTGCGGCGAAAATCAAATGACACCAACCGCAAATGATCCGCGCCATATCGCCGTCGCGCCTGCGCGACACGGGCGCGTAAAGCCAACTCGATGCGCGCCGCGTAATCATTAGTGCGGTTGCGCAGCCGCACAATCTGCTTGTGAAAATCGAAAGACACGATACGCAGCTGTGTCACGTTAAAACGCTTGCGCGACTGTTCCAACCGCGCGCGCAGCACCACCGCCAGCCGTGACGTCATTTCATCCGCGCGCTGCCGTTTCTGCCGCAATAAATCTACCGGCCGGCGAAAACCACGTCGCGCCGCCAGTTGATGCACGCGCCGCGATGAATTACTCAACCGGTAGCGGATCAGGCTCGTCAGGCTATCGCGCAACTCAGAAATATGTTTGTCGAATTCGCGTCGCGTCTGCACCACCAGTTCCGCCGCCGCCGAAGGTGTCGAAGCCCGCACATCCGCCACAAAATCCGCAATCGTGAAGTCCGTCTCATGTCCCACGCCGGAAATAATGGCAATCGTCGACGCCGCAATAGCTCGCGCCACAATTTCCTCGTTGAAGCTCCACAAATCTTCCATCGACCCGCCGCCGCGCGCCAGAATCACCACATCCACGCTTTGCCGCCGGTTAAAAAATTGCAACGCGCGCACAATTTCGCCAGCCGCCCCTTCGCCCTGTACGCGCACCGGATACAGCGTCAACTGCACATTGGGAAATCGCCGCCGCAAAATGCGCACCACGTCGCGCACCGCCGCTCCGCGCGGTGAGGTAATTAATCCGATGCAACGCGGCAGCACCGGCAACGGTTTTTTCCGTTCCTGCGAAAATAATCCTTCCGCTTCCAGCCGCTTCTTCAACTGTTCAAACGCCAGCTGCAGCGCGCCCAAACCAACCGGCTCGAAGCTTTCTACATAAATCTGGTAATCGCCGCGCGCTTCATACACCGTGATTGACCCGCGCACGGTCACGCGCAACCCATCCTCCGGCCGGAATTTCATGGCCCGCAGTTGCGTCTTGAAACACACGCAGCGAATCTGCGTGCGTTCGTCTTTCAAGGTGCAATAAATGTGCCCGGAGCTGGCCTCCCGGCAATTGGAAATTTCGCCTTCCACCAAAATATCGGTGAAATTCCTCGCCAGCAGGTCACGGATGCACACCGTCAGTTCCGTAACCGACCAGACGCGCCGCTCCGGCATTAAATTGAATTGCAGTTGCGTGGTCATTCGCCACTCGAATCCTTCGACGGGAAAATTTTCCATTTGCCTTCGCTGCAGTAAAAAAATGCCGAGGACTTACCCACAAAGCGGTCATCAATCCCCTGATGCGACAACGGCTTTAGTCCCGCGATACCTGCGCGTTCGCCCAGGTCGCTCTCCCCCAACGCTCTGATCGACCGCGAATATCTCACCTTTTTATCTTTTCCACGTTTCAGGTAATGCGCATCATCAAGCCTCGCCAGCGAAGCCGGACACGCCGTAGTCTTCCCCCAAAAAATCACAATGGTCGAGCTGCCTCCCTTGGAGCACAGCGCCGCCCAATCTTCCTGCCCGTGCCGCGCAAACTCACCGTGAATCACATTTGTTGGCCCGCCTGCCACCTCACTGGCAGGACCGCCTGCCATGGCAGACTTCCCTCCCGCATCACTCTTGCGTCCAACTTCACCAAATTGCGGAATCGTACAGCCACGCGCATTCAGCTTGTCGACAAACTCCGGAGGCAGCTCCGCAACATCCCCAGGCTGCAGCTTGCGAATAGCATTGTCCTTCTGCACAGAGGGCTTCACACTCTTCGTTTCTTGCGCATAACCAAAACCCGCCGTCCCACCGATCCCGCCGGCCACGATCAAACCAATCCGCCACATCATTCTTCTCTGCCGACCCGCGGAAACCGCAACCGTCGTCATCAGTTCCCTTCCAACAAGCCCTCAATATACCTTGCGCCTACCTCTCCAGAAAATAAAAACACGTTTAGCCAGCGAAGTTGCTCCACTAAAACCCCAACCACCCCGCAACCTATCAAATTCGTGACGTGTAAAACACCGCAAATAATTCTCCATCGCCATCCGCTGAGCAACACGCGCACGCGCCGCTTGTGCCTCTTTAAACATTCACTTACACGCGCCTATTGACTCTTCTCCTCACTGCTCCAAACTAGAATTCCCTCTCGAAGTTTGTCCGCTGTAAGTCGACTGACCTCCTCCAGTCGCTGTCCATGCAGGAGACGTGTGACTTCTATCCACAATTTAGCGCCTCCCCGCTGCGATCGCCTCGGCGCATTTCGCAAATGCATTTTCATCTTTTTGCTGAACGACATTTCCACACAAGACTGCAGCATGCTTTTCTCCCCCTGGATACAGGTTTGATTTCCCCAGCGGCAGTGATGACGGGCACCTACAACTACGAGCTCGTTGCGCTGTCAGTGATCATTGCCGTGGCATCCTCATACGCTGCTCTCGATCTCGCTGGGCAAGTAACTTCCGCTCAAGGCAGGGCCCGGTACCTGTGGTTGAGCGGCGGCGCGGCCACCATGGGAATCGGCATATGGTCCATGCACTACCTGGGGATGCTCGCCTTCCGCTTGCCCGTCCCCATTGAATACGACTGGCACACCGTGGCGCTTTCGTTCCTGGCCGCGGTTTTTGCCGCTCTAATCGCATTACTTGTAGTGAGTCAAAAAACTATGGGCGTAGTGCGAACCCTGCTCGGAAGCGTGTTCATGGGCGGAGCAATCGCCAGCATGCATTACATCGGCATGTCGGCCATGCGGCTTCCCGCGCTGGCCCACTATTCAGTCACACCGGTGTTACTTTCCATTTTCCTCGCAGTGATTATTTCGCTGGTGGCGCTGGTATTAACGTTTCACTTTCGCTCCAATGCTATGTCGTGGAGCTGGCAGAAGGCTGGCAGCGCATTGGTGATGGGCTCGGCCATGACCGTCATGCACTACACCAGCATGGCGGCCGCAAGTTTTACGCCCTTCACCCTGTCCAGCAAGGATGTTTCCCACTCCTTAGGCATTACTCCTATTGGCATCGTTGGAATTGTCGTCGTCACTCTAATGGTCCTGGGATTTACGCTGCTCACTACTTTGGTAGAGCGCCGATTCTCAACCCAGGCTCTCGATCTTGCAGCCAGCGAGCAGCGTTTTCGCGCTGTTTTTGAAGGTGCCGCCATCGGTATCGCCATCATCGAACTGGATGGCAGCAAAATTGTGGCCGTCAATCCCGCCTATCGAAAGATGCTTGGCTGTACCGTCGACGAAATGCAAACCGTTGGAATCTTCGATGAGCTTACCCGTCCAGCCGACCGTGAATCCGACAAGCAGATATTTCTAGGGATTCTCGCCGCCGCCAAAGACATCGCCTATATGGACAAGCATTACGTTTTGCGTGACGGACGCGAAGTTTTGGTCAGTCTCAGTTTGACGGTGCTGCGCGATGCTGTTGGAAGAGCGCAATGCATCCTCGGGATGGCCACCGACGTTACTGAGCGCACGCTAACCGAAGCTGAGTTGCGCCGCGCCAAGCAAACCGCCGAAGCCGCCAGCGAGGCCAAGAGCACTTTCCTCGCGACCATGAGCCACGAGATTCGCACGCCCATGAACGGCATTCTCGGCATGACCGAACTCGTTCTCGATACCGACCTTACAACCGAACAGCGCGAACATCTCGGCCTCGTCCGCCAGTCCGCCGAGTCGCTGCTCTCCATCATCAACGACATTCTGGACTTCTCCAAAATTGAAGCCGGCAAGCTGGACCTCGAATCCATCCCCTTCGATTTGCATGAAATGTTGTCCGAAACCATGAAGTCTCTCAGTTTTCGCGCTCATCAGAAAAGCCTTGCACTCAATTACGAAATTCAACCCAACGTTCCCAAGGCCTTACTCGGCGACCCTGGCCGAATACGCCAAGTGCTCATCAATCTTGTGGGAAACTCCATCAAGTTCACCGAAGCTGGCGAAATCCTCATTACCGTCGAAGCCCAGTCTAGTGACAGCGCTTCTACCTGCTTGCACATCGCCGTCAAAGATACTGGAGTTGGCATCCCCGAAGACAAACAAGCAAATATCTTCGAACCCTTTTCACAAGCCGACGGCTCCATGGCTCGCAAATACGGTGGCACCGGGCTGGGCCTAACGATTTGTGTGCGCCTCGTGGAACTGATGGGTGGCCGCATTTGGCTCGATAGCCAGGTCGGTCGCGGCAGCACCTTTCATTTCACCATTCAGTTGCTACCCACTGAGAAGCCTTTGCCGCACTCCCCTCCGTTCCTGTCCACGCAGTGGCGCGACGCAGCCCGCGCAATCGCCGCCGCAAAATCCAGCAATTCAAACCTTGCATCGCCAGAAATAAAAAACCTCCACATGCTGTTGGCCGAAGATAACCACGTCAATCAAATCATCGCCGTCCGTGTACTCGAAAAACACGGCTACAGAGTGACCGTCGCGGAAAACGGCCACGCCGCTCTCCACGCGTGCGCCGCTCAAAACTTCGATCTCATCTTGATGGATATTCAAATGCCCGGAATGGATGGTCTCCAGGCTACTGCCGCCATCCGCAAAAAAGAAATCGCCACCGGCGCGCGCATACCCATCATCGCCATGACCGCTCATGCATTAAAGGGCGACCGCGAACGCTGCCTCGCGGCAGGCATGGACGGCTACGTCTCCAAGCCAATCCGCCCCATCGAGTTATTTACCGCCATCGAAAGCGTCATGCAGGGTCGATCGGCTCCAGCACCTGGAGCACCGCCGGCTGATCAAATCACGACTCTCCACGAGCGCATCCCTCACGAAAGTCTCAAGACGAAAATCTAACCGTCAAAAAACCCGACACTTTCCTGCATCAAAAATATTTCCGCACCCGACGATGCGCCCCCTATGCCAACTGAATTGTGCGTTTACTCTGCCGCAGTTATACTTCCCCGCCGCTCGACATTTACGGAGATCAAAAAATGAACTCAGTTTTTGGCACGATCCTTACAATGGCTGTTTTATTAGTGTTCGCGCCCGTGCTGAAAGCCCAGGACACCGTGCCGAAAACCGCAGAGGCCGCAAATCTCGAGCCTGCCCGTCCAATGGTTCTAACCGAGGCCATTCCCCTCGAGGGAGTGAAGGGCCGCTTCGATCATTTTGCAACCAGTGGAAAATTGTTGTTTGTTTCCGCGCTGGGCAATAACACCGTCGAGGTCATCGGTATTAGTTCAAGAACCCTGGAGCACACCATCACTGGCGTGCCCAATCCTCAGGGCGTCGCCTATGCGCCAGAAGTGAACAAACTCTTCGTGGCCAGCAGCAAGGGCAAGCTTTACATTTACGACGGAACTTCCTTCGACTTGCTTACCGCGATCGACTTCCACGGCGACGTGGACAATCTCCGGTACGACGCCTCGAAAAAATGTCTTTACGTCGGGTACGGCGACGAAGGCGAAGCCGCTATCGGTGCCGTGGATGTCACCACCAACAAGCGCTTCGAGGAAACCTACAAACTCGGCGCGCATCCTGAATCGTTCCAGTTGGAATCTTCAGACCCGCATATTTACGTCAACTTGCCTGACCTGAAACAGGTCGCAGTGATTGATCGCACCAATGGCGCCATCGCGCGTTGGCCCTTGACCATCGAACATAATTTCCCAATGGCCCTTGATGAAGCCGATCATCGCCTCTTCATCGCTACTCACGAACCGGCCCGCCTCGCCGTTATTGACACCAACACCGGCCGCATGATTACCGCGCTTCCCAGCGTGCAAGACGCCGACGATTTGTACTTCGATGCCGGACGAAAACGCATTTACATGGCTGGCGGCGAGGGCTTCATCTACGTCTTCCAACAAAACAATCCCGACCAATATCGGCTCATGACAAAAATTCCCACCGCGCTGGGCGCACGCACCGCCGGATACTTCGGCAAAGGAAAAAAGAATTTCGATCGCTTCTTCCTGGCCGTCCCCGCCCGCGCAGACCACGGCGCGGAAATCTGGATCTACACTGTGCAGGACTGACCGCTGCAGTAAGCACTCACCACTATCCGTCATTCAACTCCACATCGAGCTTGATACCAATGCCTGGCATCGTTTTGTTGTTGCCCCACGGTCGCCAGGAGCGAACCGTGCCGCAAATGTCCGCCTCATCGCCGAGAAACCGTAACCATACCCGGTCACCGGCACTCCACTCTCGGATGCTATACACAAAGCAACCGTGATCCGAAACGTTGGCCGTCACCACCTTCTCGGCATCTTCAAACTTACCGTCCGCACTGCGATAAACTGCAAGGTAACGCACTATGTCTGGTATCTCTTCGCAGCGTTCTCGGATGGAACTGCTGGCAATCGTGGACAAAACTCCCTAGCGATTCTTGACCGAGAATCAGAACTTCGTTTCCGGCCCGCCTGAATTTCCCAAAGGGATAGAATTCTGACAATTCCTGTATGGCTTTTTTCGCGTGCGGCGAAGCTTTTATCGAAGTAATTATTTCCAACAGGATTCCACTCGCGGGAATTTTTTCAAGGGTTGTCGCCAATGCTTCCGCCGAAGACAATAACGTCGTCTCCACTCCCAAAGAGTTCAATTCCGCAGCGACAATATTTCGCACATCTTCGCTGAGTGCTACCACTACGCACGTCGCTCTACCCATCGATTCCTATTTGGATATGAGTAAACTCGCAACCGCAAAACGTGCCGCACTGCGTCATTGGTCAGCGGCTGTTGCTTGCGCGGCTTTTCCTTACGGAGAAAAAAACTACTGCGCATGCATTCTCAAATGCGGAAACGCATCTTCAATTTCGCGGCTGATCGCTAGCAGCTTTAATTCTGCTTCCATGATGTTCTGCTGCAGCTGGCACCAGCGTCTGTATCCTTCGCTGGTGTTCAGGTTCACGTCCGGAACCGGCGGATGCGCTTGCTCGGCCAGCGCTACCAGTTCGCGATCCTCGAAATGTTTCAGCGCATCGCGCGCTGCGTAGTATTCCGCCTGGATCACTTTGTCTTCCGGCGGAACATCATCTCGCAGCCCCGGGTGCGCCAGCACACGCCAATCCGAACGCACCTTGGCCACCTGCCACCGCATCAGTATCGCTTTATCGTTTTGTGAATACATGAACGTCACTGGCGTTAAACATTGCGACCACTATCGAGGTGAAACCGCGCATCTTTGACTCCTTGTTACCACAGGGGGCAACTCATTAGCCCGGTATTCTACTCCATTGCGGCACTTGATGAATACGATAAGCACAGTATCTGCCCGTATGAAAAACTCGCATCCCACTAACTCGGAGTGTGGCACCGAAGGCTATTCCTTCGCCCAGTCGGCAAGCTTCGCAATCGTGTTCATGTTGCGTGCTGTGCCCCGCTTTGCCGCCGGGATTTTTAATTTTGAACGGCCCATTCCCTCTCCGTAATGCACGTAAATTTCTCGCGTCCCAAGCGTAACTTCCTCCTTGCCCTGACCAGTCATTGTCTTCAGCGTGTCTTTAGGCGGCCGCTCATCAAGAAAAATCGCCACCGTCGCGTTTGCTGCGCGCGATTTGAAAGGGTTCGCCGCCAGCACCGCCACTATTTCCGCGCCCGTGCGCACCATTACCTCAACCGGCTTCCCCGCGTAGGTCGCCATGGAACGCTCCAGCTTCTTCTTCACTGCGGCTTCCGGCAGCTTGCTCTCAAACACCACATTGCCGCTGGCAATGTAGGTGCGCGGATTTAGAAATCCCGAAGACTCACACATGGATTTCAGTTCCGTCATCGGCAGCTTACCGCCGCCACCTACGTTCACAGCGCGAAGCAGCGCAACGTACTTAGTCATTCGAGGACCCCATCCAGAGCACACCCGCATCAATCTTGCCTATCAACTTCCAGCTCAAGCTACGCGCTCACTCGAAATTATTTCTTTTCCCCTGCTTCACATACGCCACCGATTCATCGATGTGCTTCCTGCTATGGATGGATTTCTTCTTCGCCAGATGCGCAAACATCTGCATCCCAAATCCTCCGTCCAGGTCATCCGTGATGCGTTTCTTCCACGGCCGCCGTACGATTTGCGTGGTGATGCGTCGCGTAATCCGCGGCTGCGTCATGATGTGGTCGGCCAGTTTCCAAGCGCGATCAAGCAGCTTGCCGCGCGGCACCACTTCGTTCACCAATCCATATTCCAGCGCCGTTTTTGCGTCGATGGCCTGTCCGGTAAGCAACGCGTACGCGCCGCGTTTCACTCCCAGCAATTCCAGGAAGCAGCTGTGAATGCCATCTCCCGGGACTGAGCCAATGTCATAGTGCAGATCGAAGATGATGGCGTCCTCGCTGCAGATGGTGATGTCGCACATCAAACAAATTTCGGTGTGAAAGCCCGGCCCATTCAGCACGCCAATGGTGGGGATTTCCAGGTCGTTCACCAGCGAGCTGACATTGATCCGTCCATCTTTGTAGGCATACTCATAGGCCCAATGCTGCAAATCTTCCTGCTCCAACTTAAATCCTTCCGTATCGGCCTGCATCATGAAGTCTTCGCCAGTGCCGCTGAAAATCATCACCTCATTCTCGGGATCCGCCCCAATCGTCTTGAAGAGCTGTCCCACGGAACGGTGATTCTCCACACTCAATTGTGTTGAGCCCCCCAGGGTATGGGCCTCCGCCAGAATCACGCCGTCCGGGCGCCGAGTCAGTTTGTAATGCTCCGCAAAGCGTTTCTTGTAGTCCTCAAATTTCGGCGTATCCACAAAGCTGGATAAAGACATGCCGGATTCTCCTTCTCGAACCGTGCACCCGTGGCGCCCAGATTATCGGTTCGCAACCCGGGAGAAATAATACTCTGGGGCAACACGCCCAGCAAAAGTGGCCAGCAAAGTCCAAAGGGGTACCCCCACCCCCCCATTTTTTGAAAAGAGCCTGGATGTGATTGAAAACACTGGACCCAGCGAAATTAAACGCCCCAAAGAGGCCGGAACGCATTGATAGCAAATAGGATGGGCCAAATTCATTAAATCTTGCTTTGGAATGTGCGAGGTGTGGGCTCTTTGTACTATTCGAGGTCTTTTTTGACTGACGTACCTAGAGAAGAAAGGACCGAAGGCGGAAGGTTGGGGGTGAACTGCGCGTTCATAGGTGATATTACTAATTAATTAACTAAAACTCAAGGTATCTCAACAGTGGGTAGCTGGAATAAGTGGCTACTTGGCGGTTACTTCCAGGGTTACTTCCCGCCGCGCTTTGCCTTCAACTCTCCACACAGCGATCATGAATCCGCCTATGCTGCCGATCATTAAAATAAACGTCAGCGCGAAAGAGAACGTTCCAGCCGTAGCGGGGTCTTTGTGATGAGTTATCGCGTATAACCCCAATTCGAGAGCACTAATCATCCCTAGTCTCCTGAGTCATAAATAGCTTGTATAAATAAAGATGAGGGGTTATCGTGGATCATGTCGAATCCACGAGGACGTCCTACCAAGCGAGAACTCGT
>Ga0209625_1000036_pt1 | contig 25874 bp, 23 predicted proteins | sample JacPin_JW_Ref_M2_FD_187960 | JGI IMG/M metagenome (GOLD analysis project Ga0209625, IMG submission 187960) | Forest soil microbial communities from Algoma, Ontario, Canada - Jack Pine, Ontario site 1_JW_Ref_M2 (SPAdes) (version 2) | ecosystem: Environmental > Terrestrial > Soil > Boreal...
CGCCTTGGTCTTCGCCAGTTTGCCGGCCTCTTCCTGCTTCAAATCGTTCACCACTTGCTCACGAACCTCCTCCAGCGAGCCTTGGTGTGCCGGGCTAATCTGTTGCACGGACAAAACCACGTAGCCCCGGTCTGTTCGGATCGGCAAACTCAGTTCATTTTGCCGCAGCCGGAAGATGGCATCCTTCACTTCTTTGGAATTCCCCAGCTCCAGCACTGGGTCAATCGCGCTAATCGGGCGCGTCTGGGACACCGTCAGTCGGTATTGCTTCGCTAAATCGTCCAGCGACACTTTGTTCGATTGGCGTATGGCCTTGGCCAGTCGATCCGCGACGTCGGCTGCTTGCTGGTCGGCCAGTTGCAATACCATCGGAGCTCGCAAGGAGTCCTTCACTTCATCGAAGGTCTTTGTTCGCGCCGTTTCTTTCTCCAGTACTTTGATAATGTGAAAGCCGTACTGCGTCTTCACCAGCTCGGATATTTGCCCTTTATCCAGCCCGAATGCGGTCTTTTCAAATTCCGGAACGGTTTGTCCCTGAGTTATCCAGCCCAGGTCGCCGCCCTTTTCTTTGGTGCCCGGATCTTCTGAATATTTCTTGGCCAGGTCTTCGAATTTCCCGCCCTTCTTCGCCTGTTTCAGCACGTCTTCCGCGTTTTTCTTGATTTCGTCCACTTCCGCGTCGGTCTTGCCCACGGTCATGAATAAAATGTGTTCCACGTGAACGCGATTAGGCACCTGGTATTGTTGAATATTGTTTTGATATTGCACTTTCAATTGATCGTCGGAAACCTGAATGTTCCGACGCATCTGCGTGGTGTCCAGTAAGCCATAGCGCACCACACGCTTTTCAGATATCTGGTAGCGCGACTTGTTTTTCTCGTACTCCGCTTTAATTTCCGCGTCGGTTGGATTGATCTTGGCGGCCAGCTCTTCGGGCTTGATCACCGCATAGTTCAATTTTATCTTTTCATTTTTATAGCGGAATTCGTCCTGCAGCTCGCCCGGCCCAACGCTGATTCCATCGGTCACGCGCTTGCGAAACTTTTCTTCCAGCAATCCTTGGCGGATCAATTCTTCAAATACCGCCACGCTCAGCTGGAAGCGCGCCTGCACTTCCGCCGAGTAACGATCCATGCCTACGAATGTGCCGTTGTTGAAGGCCCCCGGCACATACTGCTTGATGCGATCCGCGCGCTCTTGATCGGTGACCGTTATACCCAGCCGCTTGGCCTCGTATTCAATTTCCTTCTCAAACACCAGTTGATTCAGGATTTGCCGCGCATACAGCGACTCCAGCGGCTTGGGCACTTGATTCCGTTGCTCGATCTGCGCCAATTGTTGACGCACTTCTCCCAAGGTGACCGATTGATCTCCGACCTTAGCCACGGTATCCGTGGCGGCCTCGCCAGTTCCGGGTGTTTGAGGCACCAGGTAAAGCAGCATGCTCCCGCCGAGAACGAGGACGACGATTCCCAGGAATATGCGGTACCCAAGTTTCCGGTTATCTGAAGCTGCAGCCATCCGAGCAGTCTCCTCCATCACTAGACAAACCTAAATTATAGGAGATACCGCCGCGCCCCTCAATGACAATCGCCGGTAATCGAGTCCGGAACGCGAAACAGCCGCTGTACACCGCTGGCCAGAATAGAATTTTCATGGGCGTTTTGCGACGTGTGCTCATTCGCTATTTGCAGTTTGACTACGACCCGCCAGCCCAGTTGAACGGCGCTCAAATCGCTGTGCTAGATTTTAAAATTGGAGCAGTAAACATCCAATCTCGTGAGCGTACAAGCACCCATCGACCCGAAACACGCCGCGGTGCCCGGTAAGGAGCACCGCGTACAGGTCTATTGGACGGCGGTCACCTATAAGACTGTCATTGTCTACGGGCTTCTTCTCTTCGTCGCAATTCTTGGCATCCTGTACCTTGTCTCACCCGATCTTTATTCCACGCTGTACCACAAAGCTTCCAACGCCATCTCCACACCCGACACAGAAAACTTGCCCATCTCCCAGATGCAAGCCAAGTTCGTAAATCTCGACGGCAAAGTTCAAATTAAAAAGGTCAACTCCGTACAGTGGGTGACCGCCGACTACAAGACCACTCTCGACAAAGGCGATTTCGTGCAAACCGGCTCCGACAGCGCCGCGCGCATCACCTTCGCAGATGGCACCACGTACACCGTGAAGTCCGATACGCTGGTGACCGTGGAAGAGAATTCCATGGCCAGCAACCGGCCCACCAGCGTGGCCATGCGCATCAGCACCGGGTCCGTGGACCTCGCCACTCCCAATTGGAGTTCGCCAGGTTCCAAGGCGGCTGTGAATGTCGAGGATGCCAGCGCGCAACTCCGGCAGAACAGCCGTGCGTCGGTCAAAAACGACCCGCAGAGCAACGATCATGAAATCGTGGTTTCTACCGGTTCCGCGGAAGTGCAGCGCGGCGATCAGAAAATTGAGCTGACCCAATGGGAGAAAGCCAGCTTCCCGACCGGAGGCGGGATTCAGCGATCCAACGTCCTCGCGCCCCCCTCTCTCGTGGAGCCGCTGAATCTTGCGCCCATCATCAACGAGAAGCCTAAAATTTCGCCGGTGCATTTTGTGTGGAAGCCGGTGGAGGATGCCGTGTCGTACACTGTGCGGCTTAGCGCCACGACCTCGTTCCGCACCATCGTCAAGCAAGCCAAAGTTTCCGGCACCTCCGCGGACATCGTCGGCCTCGATCCCGGCGAGTATTTCTGGAACGTCACCGCGCAGGACGCCAAGAAGCAAACCAGCGAAGTCAGTGAGACGTTTCAGTTCACGCTAGTAGCGCAGGGCAAATCGCAGGACATGATCCTTGAAATCGAGGGCACCCAGCTTCATGGCCGCGTAGCGGAAATTGTCGGGCGCACCGAGCCGGGAGCCGCGCTCATCGTGAACGGACAGTCCGTGCCGAATATCGCGCCGGATGGACAGTTCCGGCATTTCACCGAGCCTTTGGAGCCCGGGCAGCATACGATTTCAATTATTGGTTCGAACCGCCGTGGAGGAACCGCGCAGCAGCAAGTCTCCATTGTGGTACCTAAGTAAGTTTGGATTTTGTAGCGAATCGCGGCGCAAGCACTGGCTTAATCCTTTTTTGTGTTGGCGTATGCTTGAGCAGAGGACAAAAAGGGGTTCGGCAGGCTTGATGGTTTTAAGGGCCGGGGAATTCTTTCACGGGAGACGGGGGAATGAATAAGAACGGTTATAACTTAAGGTCGGTTTTCAGTTTATTTTCCTCCGACCTCGCCATCGATCTTGGCACCGCGAACACGCTGGTATTTTCTGCCGGCAAAGGCATCGTCGTCAACGAGCCCTCCATCGTGGCGATCAACAAATCCACTGGGGAAGTCGTCGCTGTGGGCCGTGAAGCCAAAGACATGCTCGGCCGGACGCCCGGGAACGTTGTGGCCATCAAGCCCATGAAAGATGGCGTCATTGCGGACTTCAAAGTCACCGAGAAGATGCTCACCTACTTCATTCAGAAAGCGCACAATCGCCGCGTGCTCGTTCATCCGCGGATCGTAATCGGCGTGCCCAGCGAGATCACCCCGGTCGAAAAGCGTGCTGTGCAGGATTCCGCTTATCGCGCGCGCGCCAGCGAAGTTTATTTGGTGGAGCAAGCCATGGCCGCAGCCATTGGCGCGGGCCTGCCCATCGAAGAGCCCTCCGGCAACATGGTGGTGGATATCGGCGGCGGCACCACCGACATCGCCGTCATTTCCATGAGCGGCATCGTCTATTCGCGCTCCGTGCGCGTGGCTGGCAACGAAATGGATGAAGCCGTCATGCAGTACCTCAAGCGCAAGTACAATTTGCTTGTTGGTGAACGCACCGCGGAACAAATTAAAATGGAAATTGGCTCGGCGTATCCGCTAGAAAAGCCCTTAACCATGGAAGTCAAAGGCCGCAATCTTATTGAGGGCGTGCCTCGCACCGTGACCATCGATGACAGCGAAATTCGCGAAGCCCTGTCGGAATGCGTGGCCACCATTTTGAATGCTGTGCGCGTGGCCCTCGAGCGTACCCCGCCTGAACTTTCCGCCGACATCAGCGACCGCGGCATTGTGCTCACCGGAGGTGGCGCGCTACTCAAGAATCTCGACAAGCGCATCCGCGAAGAAACCGGCTTGCCCGTTTCCATCGCCGATGACCCGCTGGCATCGGTGGTGCTCGGCACGGGGAAAATGTTGAGTGATTTCCGCTTGCTGCGCCAGGTGTGCATCGATTGAAAATTCTCTAAGCCGCTCGGCACTTTTCGCAGGGTGGCGCAGATACGCCGTTTTTTGGTGCAAGAATTCTGGTAATGAATGCTGATCGGCGGTCTGAGTCCTTGAGGGAAAATTTGAGGGCTTGATCTTTCGAAAGCAAGAAGGAATTTTGATCAGCTAAACCACATGCCCGGCATACCTTCTCGTCACAAATCCATCTTTCTGCTCACTGGCGTTGTCTTGCTGCAAATTTTGTTGCTGGCCTTGCAGATCAAGCGCGACTCCGAAGGCCGCTTGATTCGCGTCTGGACCGTCGGCGCCTTCTCCCCGTTTGAGCGTGCCGGCAATCATGGTATTGGGCACTTGCGCGAGACCTGGCGTCACTATTTCGCGTTGCAAAATGCCTCCCGCGAAAATGAACAACTTCGGCGCGAAAACGACGACCTCAAGATGCAGGTCAATCAGCTGCAAAGCAAAGCCAATGAAGCCGATCGCCTGGCGCTACTGCTCAACTTTCACAAATCTCACGAGAACGTGCCCATGCTTGGCGCGCGGGTGATCGCTACCAGCGCGGGAACCGCCAGCGCCACCATCATGCTGGACCGCGGTTCGAAGGACCACCTCAAGAAAAATATGGGGGTCATCACCCCCGAAGGCGTGGTCGGTAAAATCGTGGAGGTCTACGACAACACTTCTGAAGTGCTCTTGCTTACCGACAAAGATAGCGGCGTGGGCGCCATGCTCGGCAATTCCCGCGTGCAAAGTCCGGTCGGCGGCGCTGGCGAACCGCTGCTGGTCATGAAATACGTCGCCAACGACGACGTCGTAAATGTGGGAGAACGGGTGGTTACCAGCGGCATGGATAAAATTTTTCCGCGCGATCTGCCCATCGGAACCATTACGGACATCAAGCCTGGCAATCCTTTTAAGAGCATTCGCATTCGCCCCTCGGCCCATCTGGAGCGCCTGGAAGAAGTGATTGTTCTTCTGACCCTCACGCCGCTCCAAATGAATCAGGAAGCGGAAGCCGCGAAGCCTTCAGCAAGCGCCGCCACTAAGCCAGTCGGCGAAACTGTAAAGCCTTCCGCAAGCGTTGCGAGTAAGCCAGTCGCGGAATCGGCAAAATCCCCGGCCAGCGGTACTGCCGCGAAGCCTGCTTCAGCGCCCGTCCCTCCCGCGCCAGTTCCAGCTTCCACTAACGCAGCCGCGGCGGTAAGACCCGAATGAACGACACCTTCGACATTCGCAACATGGAATCGCACATCGAGGTCCACAAGTTCCGTGGCGGAGCCATCGTCGGCGCCACCCTGCTGGCCCTGATGTTTCAGGCCTTCGTGCCTGTTTATTTTGCCAAAGCGGCGATGATCGATTTGCCTTTGCTGATCACCATTTATTTCGGCCTCAGCCGGCGCAATCCCTCCACCGGCCTTCTTCTCGGCATGATCATCGGATTGCTTCAGGACAGTCTCAGCGGGCCGACAGTTCCGCTCGGTCTCTACGGCATCGCCAAAACGGTCATCGGTTATCTAGCGTCTTCCATCGGGGCGCGTCTGGACACCGAACACCCCGCTGCGCGTTTTGCTCTCACCATCATATTTTTCGGTTTGCATCAGGGCATTGTGCTCCTCACGCGGCGCATTCTTCTGGCGCAGTCCAGCGTTTGGTTCACCATGCATCTGGCCGCCGCCGCGATCGTTAACGCCATCGTGGCCGTGTTTCTTTTCGCGCTTCTCGATCACCTTCGCAAATCCTGAGTTTCTAGCTGCATCCTAACGCTTTGAGTAGCATCCTAGACTTTGAGCAGCCAATTTGACGGTTGCGCGCTGGCCGCTATATGCGCGAAAATTGACGTTCTGGCCGCGCTTCGATAGTCCTCGAGAGCGCAAGCAGGTGCCTCCACATCGCTGCACGATTAGAAGGACAAGCCATGACGCAAACAGTTGGTGAATTGAATCCGCCGGTTCGGTTGATGCTGACGCCAGGACCGTCCTCTGTTGACCCGCGCGTGTACCGCGCGATGGCGACGCCGTTAGTGGGCCACCTCGACCCGTGGTTTAAAACCTGCATGGACGAAACGCAACTCCTGCTTCGCCAGATCTTTCAAACAGAAAATAGATTGACGATGCCGCTTTCGGCGTCCGGGTCAGGCGGCATTGAAGCGTCCGTTCTGAACACATTGGAAGAAGGCGACGAAGGCATTGTGGCCGTGAACGGTCTTTTTTCGGACCGCATGTTCGAGATTGCTCAACGCGCCAGTGCGAAAATCACCAAGGTGGAGGTTCCCTACGGGAACACCGTGGATGCCGAAGATGTGCGTCGCGCGGGTAAGGGCCGAAAAATTAAAATTATTGGCCTGGCGCAAGGTGAAACCTCCTCCGGCGTCTTAACCCAACTTGCGGACTTTCGAAAAGTGGCGGACGAACTTGGCGCCCTTCTGGTGGTGGACACCGTGGCCTCGCTGGCTGCTGTGCCGCTGCACGTGGATAACGAGCGTGTGGATATCTGCTTCAGCGGAACGCAAAAGGCCATCAGCGCGCCGCCGGGCATGTCGCCCATCACCGTGAGCGCGCGCGGCGAAGAAGTGTTGCGCACCCGAAAGACCAAAGTGCAAAGCTGGTATTTCGATTTGACCACCGCGATGAATTATTGGGGAAAGGAACGGCTCTATCATCACACTCCCCCAATCAGCTTAATTTATGCGTTGCGCGAAGCCATGCGCATCGTGATGCAGGAGGGCCTGGCGGCGCGCTGGGAGCGGCACCGCACCAATCAGCTGGCTCTAATTGCCGGGCTGGAAGCCATGGGGCTCGAGCTGCTGGTGAAAAATCCAGCCGAGCGTTTGCCCACGGTGACCGCGATAATGATCCCCAAGGGAATCGACGATGCTCGCGTGCGCAACCAACTGCTGGATGAATTCAACATTGAGATCGCCGGAGGCCTGGGTCCTTTGAAGGGTAAAATTTGGCGCGTGGGCCTGATGGGATACTGCAGCCAGAAAAACAACGTGCTACTTTTCCTGGCGGCGCTGGAAAAAATAATGCTGGAACTCGGTTTGCGGGTTCCGGAGGGCGCTGGAGTAGCAGCGGCTATCCGTAATTACACGCAGGTAGAAACCGCCTCGGCCGCATCGCGGTAACAGCCGGGAAATGCGCTAGCAGTTCTGAGCACTAGAAAACGGTTAAATACGTAGAATCAGAGAAATTCGGAGAACGCGTGACCACACGTCCAGTATTGGCAAACGCCGGCGCCATGAAAGAATTTGTAGGCGCCTTCGATGTGACTTCCAAATTGACCGGGCACGTTTACGAATGTCGCTTTTCTTACCTGTGGAACGGCATCGCCACACGCCACAGCGACACCATCGATACCAAATTTTTTGTCGACGGCGAGGTCATGATGGTCGGCCTGGCGCATACTGCGTTCGTAAAATTTCGCGATCGTAGCGGACGCGATTTGACCGATCGCGAGGCCAGCTTCATCGCCGCGGATTACTTGCGAGAACGCCTGGAAGAGGAAGATGTGCGCCCCGTTTACGACGTGACCCACGAGGATGTTTTGCGATTGATCGAGCAGGTCGGCATCAAGTAACCAATTCCCCTCAAATTGCGGCAGAATAAGACCGCGCATGAAGACCGTTCCCGCAACGCTGCCCACCACCAGCGATCGGCTCACCAACGTACTTTCGTACGGAGCGTTGTTGCTGCTCGGGTACGTGGTTTATCTGATCTTCGAGCCGTTTCTGGTGCCGCTGACGTGGTCGGCGGTGCTGGCGATATTTTTCTACCCGGTTCACGAACGGCTCGCGAAGCGCCTGAAACCCAACTACGCGGCCATGCTGAGCACCGTTGGCGTGACGGTGCTGCTCATCGCGCCCACCCTGGTGGTGCTCTCGTACACCGCGAAGCAGGCCATCGATGCCACCGCAAGATTGCAGAGCGCGCTCATGAATCCGGAACGCGAACTGCCCGCCGAAGTGGTGGCGCGGGTGCGCGCGGAGCTTCCGGAGGCCTGGCAATCGACCGATTTTTCCGAGCCTTTGCGGCAAGCGGCTGAGAAAACCGCGACCTTTCTGGCCGGAAGATTCGGAGCTCTGGTTAAAAATTTGCTGAGTTTCTTCGTCGCGCTATTCATCCTGGTATTCGCGCTGTTTTTTATGTTTCGCGACGGCGAAGACGTGGTGCGAGCCATAAAACATTTATTTCCATTTGATCGCACCATACAGGAAGAAATGCTCGCGGAATCCAAGGAGCTGATTTTCGCGAGCGTGGCCGTGGGACTTCTCGTGGCGGGCATCCAGGGATTTTTGGGTGGCACGGCGTTTGCGATCACCGCTCTGCACTCGCCGGTTTTCTGGGGAGTGGTCATCGCCTTTTTCTCGCTGGTGCCGGTGGTCGGCTCGGCGCTGATTTGGCTGCCCACTTCGCTTTGGCTGGGTTTCAGCGGACATTGGGGAAAAGCTCTGACCATCATGATTATTTGCGGCGCGGTTGCGGGCATCGCCGACAACATCGTGCGGCCATTGTTATTGCGTAACCGCACGCAGCTCAATGAGCTGCTGCTGTTCATCGGCGTGCTTGGAGGACTCTCTGTATTTGGGCTGCTCGGCCTGGTAGTCGGGCCTGCCATCGTGGCTGCCGCGATGGGCGTGTTCCGCGTGCACATGATGCACCGAGAAGATCTGGCGGCTTCGCGAACTAATGAACTGGTGCTCCCACGAGTTGAGAACTCGTAACCGAGTCCTCAACCAAAATTCCAAAAGACGCTCGGCCTGCGTGTCGGTGTGCTAGAGTACCCCGCTCGATGACTTCCAGGGACATCAAAGTCGCGCCGCTGCATGAGGAATTGCCGCCCGCCAAATTGCGCTGGCGATGCGAACTGTCGCGTATTCCTTTCGAAACGACGGCGCAGGCGGAATTGCGCGAAGGCTTCATCGGCCAGGACCGCGCGCTGCGGGCGCTTAAAATGGGCGTGGAGTTGTCCGCTCCCGGCTACAACGTGTTCGTTTGCGGGCTGGCGGGAACCAGCCGCGGTGGAACCATCGCCAGCATGATCGAGAAATTGCACCCGCGAACTAAGAAATCGCTGGATCGCTGTTACGTGAATAATTTCAAGATCGCGGATCGACCGCGGCTCCTGTCGCTGGCGCGCGGACAAGCCAACGGATTCAAGAAGGACATGCAAGCGGGGATCGATTTTTTGCGCCGGCGCATTCCGCAGGTCTTCGAAGGCGAACCCTTCCAGCGGCAAAAAGGAAGAATCGTAGAGCGCTTTACGGTTCGTGAGAAAGAGTTGATGGACGATTTCACACGCCGGATTGCGCGCGAACAATTTGCGCTCGGACACATGCAGGTGGGCGCGGTAGCGCTGCCGGAGATTTTCCCCGTATTGGAAGGCCAGATGGTGCCCATCGAAGATATTTCCAAGATGGTGCACGAGGGGAAACTGGAATCGCCGGTAGCGGAGGCCATCGAACGCAAATACGAGCAGTTCCGGCAGGAATTCACGGTGGTGTACCGCAAGACGCTCACGCTCTCGCGCGAATTGGCCAGCGAGCTGAGCTATCTCGAACAGGAAGCCGCGTCGGTCCTTGTGGACGGGGCCATCGAAGAGCTGAAAGACAAATATCCCGGCACCGGAGTGGCGGAATATCTCGAAGAAGTGCGCCATCACTTGCTGGATAACCTGGGCCCCTTCAAGGAGCGCGAAGGGGAAAGCGAAACGGAAGCCGGCACCGAGCCCCCGGACGGTTTGCCGAAGTTGCCGGGATTGACGGAGCGCGATCCGTTTCGTGTTTACGGCGTGAATGTGATTTTGGCGCACGGGGATGAAGATACCTCGCCGGTCATTTTTGAAACTACTCCGACGTACGCGAATCTTTTTGGGACGATTCAACGCGCTTACGACGCGCGCGGCGGCTGGACCAGCGACTTCATGGATTTGCGCGGCGGATCTTTGCTGCGCGCGGATGGCGGCTTTTTGATTATGTATTCGCTGGAAGCGCTTTCCGAGACCGGCGTATGGCGCGCTCTGAAACGCACGCTGAATCACAGCCGCCTGGAAATTCAACCGCTAGAAATGTTTTATCCCTTTGGCGGCAGCGCGCTGAAACCCGAAGCCGTGCAGCTCGACGTGAAAGTAATTTTGATTGGGGATCGCGAGTTGTACGAAGTGCTGTACCAATACGAAGAGGATTTTCGCAAAATTTTCAAGGTGCGCGTGGAATTCGACGAAGAGATGCATATGAGCGATGGGGTCATCGCGGAATATGCTGGCCGCTTGCGCGCGCTGTGCGAAAAAGAAAATTTATTTCCGTTTGATCGGGGAGCCTTTGCCGCCATGTTGGAATACGGCGTGCGCCAGGCTGGGCGCCGCAACAAAGTTACCGCACGATTTGTGGATATGGCGGACCTGGCACGCGAGGCCCATTACGCCGCAATGGCCGCGGGAGAGACGGTAGTTCGCGCGGCGCATGTGCGAAGCGCGCTGGCTTCCAAAGTGGAGCGGCACAATCTGATCGAGACGCGCGTGCGCGAAATGATTGAGGAAGGCACCTTGCTCGTTGACGTGGCCGGCGAACGCGTGGGCCAAGTGAATGGACTGAGTGTGCTGGAAATTGGCGGGTATTCTTTTGGCAAGCCCGTGCGCATTACCGCTTCCGCAGCCCTGGGAAAAGCCGGACTCATCAATATTGAGCGCGAAGCGAACCTCAGTGGCCGGTTTCATGACAAAGGTGTACACATTATTTCCGGATTTCTGCGCACCCGCTTTGCGCAAGACTCGCCGCTTTCGCTGGCCGCGAGTATTTGTTTCGAACAGTCGTATTCAGGCGTGGATGGCGACAGCGCCAGTTCTACCGAAGTGTACGCGCTGCTGTCCGCGCTTTCCGGGCTACCGCTGCGCCAGGACATCGCGGTGACCGGCTCGATGAATCAGCAAGGCGACATTCAAGCCATCGGCGGTGTGAACGAAAAAATCGAGGGATATTTCGGCGTGTGCCGCATCCAAGGACTGACGGGCTCTCAAGGCGTGATGATACCGGCATCCAACGTGGAAGACCTGATGCTTCGCGAAGATATTATCGATGCCGTCGCGGGCGGCCAATTCCACATTTGGCCGGTAGAAAAAGTCGAGCAGGGCATAGAAATTTTGACCGGAAGGATCGCGGGCACGCGCGACGACAAAGGGAAATTCGAGGACGGTACGGTGTTCGCCCTGGTGGATGAAAGACTGCGTGCCATGGCCAACACCATGAAGGACTATTTGTAACGCTTTAACGTGTCGGCGGCGCCGGCGCGACATACGCGCGGCGGCAATCCACACGATAGCCGGCCGTATCGGCAGGCACGCCTGACTCAGCGGTCAGGCGTACTTCCAACGAATGAACGGCTCCGTCGCGGGCGGGCGGGATGAACGCCAGGCTGAACTCATGACGCACGATTTGCGCGATGTGCGTGAAGACCACTGGAAGTTCGTTCGAGCTGGCCGGGAAATAGGCCTGCCCGCCGGTCGTTTGCGCGATCTGCCGCAGAAGCATGTCCGCCTCCGCGAATTGTTGCGAAGCGAACGCCAGCTTTGGAGATGGCGATTTCTTTTTGCCTGCCGTGGGCGGGTTTCGTAAATGACCAGTCAGCGACACGGCCAGAATTCGCACATCGCTGGTGCGCAGGCGGTTCAGTAAGTCCTGAATCTGTTTTGGAGAGGAAGTGTCCACTCCCGTCGAAAGTAACACGATGGTTTTTTTGCCGTGCACGGAGGTCAGCCAGTCCAAAACTTTTGACAAGCTCGCCGATAAATTCAAAGAACCGAAACCCAGGTTAAAACCAAGCTCGTCGAACGCGGCAGCAACGGATTGTTTGTTGGCCGTGAAATCGATCAGTCCCTGCGGCGCATCAGCGTATTTAACCACCGCCACGCGATCGTCAGGCGACAAACCGTTTAGGAACTCCTGAGCGGCTCGCAGGTGACTGCCTTCGAGAAGATATACAGCCGGGCCAGCTTCAATGAGCACCAGAGCCTGTGCAGGCTGTTCCGCGTCCAGAAAATCGGTGATGGGTTGTTCCACTCCGTTATCGAAGATATGGAAATTCTGTCGTTGAAGGCCTGCGGCGAATTTTCCGGACGGATCGGTCACCAACACGCCGACATTAACCCGATCAACGCTAACGCGGATGGGCTCCGACTGTTGCACCTGGGCTGATGGCGATGCGATCGGCGCTGTCTGCGAGATAAGCTGCTGCGGGTGTAGCAAACTTGAAAAAATGAAAATGCTGACAACGCCGAGAAATTTACGGCGAAACGAAGTCATCCCGGCGTTTTTATTCAATCCACTCGTCGAAATGCAATCCCTGCGCATCCTTCCAGGAAGCGCTCGAAGCCACGTGAAGGTGCCGTGCAAACACCTCTGGATTCATGTCCAGCATCCACGATGGAGTCGGTGGAGTGGTGACAGATTTGCTTGCGCCGGGCGAGCGTTTTGCTGTGGGCGTCTTGTTTGCTTCGGCGATTACGCGGGCTTTGACAGCTTGCCAATCCACTTTGCGAAAATCAAAGTAGCCCAGCCCGTTGATGGTGGCGGGAAATTGCGCGCGGGCGGATTGAAATCCCGGGGCCGTTGTAAGGCTCGCACCCGCGCTTTGGGAGTGCTTGGCCACTACCTCGCGGACGGCCTCCAGACGCGGGCCAATTACAAGATAATTTGGAGTTGCGGCCACATGATAAAAATCCCACTGTGCCGTTCCGGCAGCGCTCGACGAGCCTCCGGCGGAAATTTTCATGAAAGTGACTTCGCCTTCGGCGCGCTCGGAGTTAATTTTATCGCCCAGCACCGTATGCATAAGCTTCAACGTGCCGGGCTTGTCACGAATGCCGACCAAATAAATTTGTTTGTTGTTGTCCAGCGCCGGACTGGTTTGCAAAGACGCGAATTCGCCGGTGAACAGCGCGATGGCGCTGCTCAAAGGCTGCCCCAGCGCCGCCTGCGCCATCGCTTCGAGCATATTGACACTACCCTGTTGGCCCGGTGGTAAAAAGGACGCGGCAATCCGTTTGACGGTGTCATACAAGCCGGACAGATTAATTTGCGTATCGGTGTAGGAAACAGCGTCGGCAGGCACAAGGCTTAATGACGCGGGCGTCGCCGAGCCCTGGTCCCAAAGATCAAACAAAGAGCCCGGTGCGGTATCTCCGAGCGCGACCGCTTGCACTCGCGTCTTGGCGCCTTCCATCAGCACGCGGCCGCAAACGGAATGAATCGATTCAAGTTTTAGGGCCTCAAGCACCGGGCGCATGCGAAAGCCACCGGGCGCGGATTCGGGAGCAAGATTTTTCAAGTCCGGGACACGCAAGAAAAATTCGACTTGCCCCGAACCAAGAACCGAATGCGCTTCCTGGTAAGCCGGGGAATCCGTGAGAGCTGCCGAAGAAGACGACTTTCCGGCGAGGCGGCCGAGAATTTCTTCCAGTACCGCGGGCTCGTTAGCACTCAGGGCATATTTACCGTGCTCCACCCAGTAGGTCGTACCAGTTTTGCGCTGCACTTTTAAAACCGGCACACTTGCAATGGTCATCTGCGAGACTTGCGGAGGTTCTTTTTCACTCGCACGCAAACTCAGCACCGCTTTAGAGAGAATGGCCTCTTTTCCAGTGCGATCATAAACAAAAAATACGCCGTTCCATGTCTTCGCAGCTGAAGAATCATCGGAGGCCTCAGCCCGCTTCTTGTGAGGATCGCTGAGGTAGCCCAGCACAAAAGGGTTCTCCAGCAGGGAAGCATATTCTTCAATTTGTTGACGCGTTAACCGTTGCTCCGGTGATTTTTCTTCGGAACTTTTGAGAATCGCGTTGGTTACCGAAGACCGCACCGGAGCGAATCCAGGATCATCCCAAAGTGCGGCAATATTATTTGTCTTTCTAAGCTCGGCGTTCGGCTGGCCACGCCATACCAGGTAGAACGTGGTGTTGGCAGGCATCTGCGCTGCTTCGAGCGGCGCCTGTGCGGAGGCGGCCTTTGCCCCCAGAAAGAAAATCGTTGCGGCCAGCAACAAGCAATGTTTCTGCATCATTTTCATGAAGGCTCCCAAGCTGATGCTAAATAGTAACCGCGAGGCCCATGCAAAGCGCTAAAAACCAAAAGCCCTGCTTCGCGAGTATTACTACGCGAAGCAGGGCTTCAAGATAACGCCGTCAAGCTTAAGGTTTAGCCGTTGCCGAAGCTGGAGCGGCTGTAGGGGTAGCTGCCGGAGTCGCGGAAGGCCCGCCTCCAGCATCCTTGGGTGTCGAAAGATAGCCCTTGATTTGATTCTTGCCCACGTCGAACACCACGATCTCATAGGGAGCCATTCGCGTGGCGCCGCGCATGTAAAACTGCACCGGTTCTCCCGCGGTTTTGTCTCTCTTCTCGATGGAGCGATCGTCGGCAAAAACCGTAACCGTGTACCGCGACTTTTTCTGGTCGGCCTTATTCAACGCCATTTGCACCGGACCAACCCGCTGCGGAGTCTTGCTCTTCTGCACCGTAAACTCGTAATAGTTGCGATCCCCACGGCGCCGCAACTCTTCCAGGTCATCGCGGTTGTGCGCGATCAGGCCGCTCATCACGCCCATGTCGCCGGTGGCCCGTTCAAGCTTGCCTTTGGTGGCCTCCAGGTCCGTTCTGGTGCTTTCAATATCTTTTTTCGCGCCGCCCACCTCGGTCGCCACGGAATTGATTTTCTCTTCGCTTTCCTGTTTAACCTGAGAAAGCTGGGAGGTCAGCTTCTGATCCGAAGCTTGCTGCTCCTTGCGAATAGATTCGGAGCGGCTGCGCGCTTGAGCCAACTCCGAGCGCGTCATTCCGACTTTTTGCTCGGTGACTTCCAGGTGACCCTTCAGGTCGGCCAGTCGCGAGTTGGCCTGTTCCAACTGCGCGGACAGCACTTTGTTCTGTTCCACCTGGCGCGACAGGTCATGCTCCAGCCGCGATTGTTGCGAATGCCCCACGTAGGCAAGTACCGCCAGCCCCGCGAAGAGCACCGCAAACAATACGGCGATCCAGCGCGGCGTGCCCGGACTCTCGTAATGGTAGGTTTCCTGTGGGCTCGGTACGTTTGGAGAAATACTCATTCAGCCTCCTCGGTCAATTTACTCGGATGCGTTACCCTCAGGAAGGGTTCGCCGGAAATTATGGCCTGCGCCCCACCGCGTGTCCATGCCGGAATCCTGTGCGGTGTTTGCGCCCAGAAATATTATCGCATGCCGCGTCGCCGCGCGAATGCGGAAGCCGGCCAGCGGGCTAATACCGACGTACTCAAACCGCCCCGAGGGGTGAATTCGCCCCTCACGATGCACCACTTGGGGCGAGCGGATTTTACTATGTCGTGAAGAATCTTATTCACGGCGTTTTCATAAAAAATCCCCAAATCGCGGTAAGCCAGCAGGTACATCTTGAGAGCCTTGAGCTCCAAACATTCCTTGGCGGGCATGTAGCGAATGGTGATGGTCCCGAAATCCGGCAACCCGGTTTTGGGGCAGACCGAAGAATACTCCGGAAAACGGGTGGTGATAATGTAGCCTGGAAACTGGTTTGGCCAGGTTTCCAGCGCCGGCAGACGGGCATTGACACCCGCGCGAGCGTGTTCAGCAGTGTAATTGGCCATCGCGGCTCCGACTACTATTGTAGCGGTCTGGAGTGACTTTCGTTTATTCGTAAATTATGGAATAAAGTATCATTTTTTTTGTTATTTTAGATTGAACGTAATGATTTGTCCTGCTTGCCATTGCGACGCTGGCCGCCGCTCCCGGCGCCGCAACCTCATCGATTATGCGCTGGCCATGTGTGGAATTGTTCCTTGGCGCTGCCCACAGTGTGAGAAGCGCTTTCACGCACGCTCCGTGGCCCTGCGTAACGTGCGTTATGCGCGTTGCGGAATTTGCGGCAACCTGGAACTGCAGAAAATCTCGCCTGAGTATGTCGCGGGGCCGTTATCGCTTCTGGCGCGAATGTTGGGATTGCCGGCTTTGCGATGCGAGCCTTGCAGGCATAAATTTTTCGCGGTTCGTCCCGTATTAAAGGAGTGCCCGCGGCTTAGCTCTACCTCCGGCGATCAGACTGCGTAAATTCACTTACAGAGCTTTGCCGACTGCTCCCGTGGTACTGTCATTCCCGGTATCACTGTCCTACCATCTTAGGAGTGAGTCCTACCGAGTAACTTCCCTTTAGAGGTACGACTAGTGGTGCAATGCCACTTGAGATAGATTTTGTTACGGAGGCATAGATGAACATTATTGCTGCGATCAGACAGGAAGAACGGAATCTCGAGAAACAGTTACACCACCTGCAGAAAAAATTGGAAGGTGTGCGAGCGGCCGGAAAGGCATTAGGCGGTTCCGCTGGCCGGGAGCTACGCACGGTAAAGAAGCGGGTGCTATCCGAGGCTGGAAAGGCGAACATCATCAGGGCTGCTAAAAAGCGGTGGGCAAAGATTCGCGCGGAAGGAAAAACATTGGGCGGATCCGCCAGGCGTGAAGTAACCACCATCAAGAAGCGGGTGTTATCCGAGGCCGGGAAACGAAATATAGCCAGGGCCGCCAAGAAGCGCTGGTCAAAGTTTCGAGCAGAAGCCAAAAAAGCGGTGGCCTAGAAATTTTCCGGCCGCCAACAATATTCTGAAGTTCGTTGAACTACCCTGAAGTTCACGGACCTTTGTACCGCGCCGTATGCGGTGTTAAAGTTTATCAACGCTGTGGCGATATGGTGCAAGGGTTAGCACGCGGCCCTCTCAAGGCCGAAATCCGGGTTCGAATCCCGGTATCGCTGCCACTTTTTCAAAAAACTTGCACCACATGCAAATTACGGATCGGACCTCGGTAATGATGGTCCCCTCAAATCGCCATTATCGTGAGACGACAACTTCGAGTGGTTCAGACCGTTTTTGTTTTCGTCGCTGATCTCGCGCTCTCTCAATTTCTTTTACAAGTGACAACAACGTCGGCTTACGATCCAGCATTCGCAGAATCGTATCAGCGTTCTTATTCTGAATAACCTTTCCACTCTCCCAGCGCGTTATAACCTTCGGACCTTGATCAAAAAGACGCTCTAACTGCGCTTGAGTAAGGGATAGTTTCTTTCTAATGGCAAGGATTTGTCCCGGGGACAATAGACCAGTTAACCGACGAACCTCATTCTTCACTTCGATGGATATGGCACGTGCTTGGTCGGGAAGGAGGAATTCCTCGTTGCAATTCGAGCATCTAAGCATTTTTGTATTCGGTAACGTTACGATCTCACTATCGTACTTCGTTTCATAAGTCCTCTTGACCTTTTTAGCCGTGCCAGCTCCACAAACAGGGCAATTACTTGGCATATAAACCTCTCTAAAATCGTGCCGACTCATCAGCCTTAAACGAAATTACCACGGCTTTCCCGATGGCTATTTGAAGTTTGAGGTAAACCGTCTGCTCCTCATAAGTGATTCGATAAACGTCCTGCATGAAGCCGGGTCTGAATTCGGCTGGCATCGTCTTATAAACGTGAGTTGCGTCTAGGTAATCGCAAATGCACTCACATATGTCTTGATCGTCAAAACCTAAAGCAAACGCCCCATCCAGCGACGATCTTGTAATCCAATAGTGCCGGCTTGCGACCAATTTCTTGATCTCTGGGAGAGAACAGGTCGGACCAGACACAGCGATGATGGTAGCACCATGCTACCTAGCTGTTAACCGCTTCAAGACCGATTTTCAGGATTGTCCTGACAGTTCTAATTGCTGTTTCAAGGATCGCTAAAAAGCTCAACAAATATGCTATTCTCCTATTGGCCCTCTCAAGGCCGAAATCCCGGTTCGAATCCCGGTATCGCTACCAAAACCTTGCCAAAGCCTGCTAAAACGATGGATTATGACTGAGCACAAGCAAGCGTAAAGAAAACGAGCGCTTTTCCGCACGAGAGCGATCTCATAAACCCAGCCCACAATTAAGTACCAGTTAGGAGCGCATTTTGAATACTTACAACGTTACCTTGAAATATGAAGACCGAAAAACAGGTCCCGAAGGCCGCACGATGAAGATCGATGCGTCCAGCATCGGTGGTGCGATTGGAAAGGCCACTCGCGAATTGGTAAAAAGTTTGGATCGCAAGCAGCGTTTCGATATGAACAAGGGATTGAAAATCGAAGCTGTGCGAGTCACGACCGACAAGGGTGAGGCTCCTAAAGAAGAAGCGCCTACAGCACCAGAGCCGAGTGAGTAGTAAACCCTGCTGAGCCAATCCAAACCGGGCTGGTAACCACGTTACAACCAGCCCTGCTCACTATTTTGTTCGCGACCGGTCAGATAAAAAGTCGCGTTACCCGGGGCGGCCGACGCCCAAGGCGTCCGCTACGCGATTAATATAGTTAAACCAGGACGCGATGAGTGTGATCTGCAGAATTCCGCGATCGTCAAACCCCACTGCGCGGAGCGCCTCGTGGTCTGCCGGGCCACATTGCGTAGCGTCTTTCGTCAGCTTCACCACGTAATCGATCATCACGCGATCCTGCTCGCTGATGGGCGCAGTCTTGTAATCCCTTTGCAGCGCTTCAACCATTTCTTTATTCAATGTTACGCGACGCAGAAACTCTGCGTGTGACTCGATTCAATAATGGCAGCGGTTGGTGACCGACACCATGGTGGCAATCATTTCGTGTTGGTGGCGCGCCAGCGGCAAATCCGGAGACAGCAGGGCGCCATAGGTGCTGAAGGCATGGAAAAGTGCGTCGGGCAGCAGCGTGTGCGACGCGACGATGCCGGCCGCTTCACCCGCGTCGTCGACCACTGCAACGGGCGTGGCGTATTCGATAGGGTAAAGTTTGCGCTGCGACTCCATGGCGTGTTTGACACGCTCGTCTTCGTCCATGCGAACGGTTTTGATCCAGGTCATATCCACTCCAACGCGAATTAGTGTTTCTGCCTACGCCTCAGCATATAAAAAAATCGGCCGGATGGCTTCGATCATCCGGCCGCGATGCATTTGGGGTGCTTCAGGCCCGGCCGTATGCCGGACCGGAAGCGCGGTGTCCTGTATAACTTTTATAAGGCGAGCGTCGATTGCTCGCAATAATGCAAAAACACTACCAGGGTAGGACTCAGTTTTGGCACGCAAGGGCGGTGGCTTAGCCCACCGCAGCCTTTATCCCCTTAGCTTCGGTGCATTCGTAGCGGCCTGCCGCTAGATCCTTGAATTCTTCGTTTCTGCCACTGGGCCAATCGATGGTGACGCGCTCGATTTTGTCGCGTTTGCCGAGGCCGAAGGTGATCGGCAACTCCGACTGCGAAAGATAGCTGGAGCCGCCGTGCACCAGGCGCGACTGACTTTGCCCGTTGTAGAAAATGCGCATGCAAGCGCCAATGGCATCGCGATTCGATTTGGTGCCGATCAGGCGAAAGCGGATGCTGCGATTGCCTGACGATTGATCGTTACGAAACAAATACGCAGGCCCGTTGTTTGTGGTCATAAGCATGTCGAGATCGCCGTCGCCGTCAAAGTCTCCGTAAGCCAAGCCTCGCCCCACTTTTGCTTTCTCGAATCCGCCGCCAACTTCGCCGGCGACATCGCGAAATTTGCCGTAACCGCCATTGAGAAAGAGATGCGGGGGCTGCGCGTATCCAACATTGCCGCGAATGTTGCGCACTGTTTCGTCGATGTGTCCGTTGGCTACCGCGAGATCGAGGGAACCGTCGAGATTTAAATCCAGGAAAGCACAGCCAAAACCCAGAGAGCTTTTCGACGGGCCGCCGATGCCGCTTGGTTGTGAGATGTCATCGTAGGCGGTCGCCGAGACCGCACGATACAAACCAATCATTTCGTTATCAAAATTTGTGATGGCCACGCCGGGTCGCCCGGAATTGTCGAAATCGCCAGTGTCCACGCCCATTCCTGCGCGAGCCTTACCTTCGGTGCTGAAGGCCAACCCGGCTTCCACCGCAACATCTTTGAATTTTCCGTTGCGCAAATTGCGGTACAACTTATTTGGCTGCGTATCATTGGCCACCACGAGATCGGGCCAGCCGTCCTGGTCGTAATCAAACATGGCCACGCCGAGAGACTTCGAACTGCTGTCAAAGACTCCACTCGTGGCGGTGACGTCCTCAAACGTGCCGTCTCCGCGATTGTGAAACAGCCAGCAGGTGTTGCCGCGATACGCTTCCGGAGTGCAATACGATTTATGCGTGCCGTCGAGACTGCAAAACACATCGTGCTCCGGCGACCAGCGCACATAGTTGCATACAAATAAATCCAGCAAACCATCGCGGTCGTAATCGATCCATAAGGCGGAGGTGCTGAAACCTTGATGGTTCAGAAGCCCGGTGGCGCGCGTGACGTCCGTGAATTTACCATCGCCATTGTTGCGGAAGAGATGGCTCTGCCCCACACAGCTTATAAAAATGTCCGGGAAGCCATCGTTGTTGTAATCACCGACAGCCACTCCCATTCCGTACATTTCGATGTCCAGGCCGGCGGCGCGAGTAACATCCGTGAAAGATCCGTTGCGATTGTTGTGGTACAAACGCAGAGTCGATTTCTCGCGCTTGTGGCCTGGCCAATCCATGCCATTCACCAGCAAGATGTCTTGCCAGCCGTCGTTGTCGTAATCGAGAAATGCGCAGCCAGAGCCCAATGTTTCGGGCAGAAATTTTCCTCCGAAGGCTCCGCTATTATGTTGAAACTGAATTCCTGCCGCGGTGGTGACATCGACGAAGCTGAACCCCAGGGGCGTGGGTGGAGCGGCAAAAAGCCCGCTGAAGGGCCCGGCAAAAAAATTGTTCGGCGCGAAGGCTGTGTTAAGCGTAAAACCGCCAGCTGCGGCAACAAACCGGCGACGCTTCATGGAAGGCCACACATCATGGAAGCCCGCGCATCATGGAAGACTGACCAGCCCGTTGCGAATGGCGTACACCACTAACTCGGCCGTTTTGTGAACACCCAGCGCATCCATGATGTTGGCGCGGTGCACCGCCACGGTGTTGGAGCTGAGTCCCAGATCGACGGCAATTTCCTTATTGGATTTTCCCGCGACGATGTGCTGAAGAATTTCCAGCTCGCGAGTAGTGAGCCCGGAGCCGCGTTCGCCCTTAAGCGATGCGGGTTTGGAGACCTGCGGATCCAAAACAGCTTTGCCCAGCGCGACGGTTTTCACCGCGCTCACCAGATCAAGCTCCATCGCATTTTTTAAAACGTATCCACGCGCGCCGGCGTCCAGAGCCTGGCGCACCAGGGTGTCTTCGGAGTGCATGCTCAACATCAAAATTTCCACGCCGGGAAATTCCTTACGAATACGCCGGGTCGCTTCAATGCCATTGAATTCCGGAAGCGCGCAGTCCATCACGATTACCTGCGGGCGCAATTCGAGGGCCAGCCGAACGGCTTCGGGGCCATCACTCGCTTCCGCAACGACGGAGATTTCTGGATCATCTTCCAACATGCGGCGGAAACCGCGGCGCACCAGCGCGTGATCATCGACCAGCAGAACGGTAATTTTACGCGGCATGAGTTTGCAATTTGTCCTGGGGAATTTTCAAACGAACCAATGTTCCTCCCTGCGCAGGGTGCGAGATCTCCAGAGCGCCGCCAATCAATTCGGTCCGCTCGCGCATGCCCACCAGACCGATCCCCCGGGGAATATTTCCGTTTTGTGTATTCGCACCGCTAACAAATCCCTTGCCATGGTCTTCCACTTCCAGTTCCAGAGCATGCGGCAGAAATTTAAGGCGAATCCACGCCTCGGTCACACCAGCGTGGCGGCTAACGTTGTTAAGCGCTTCCTGAATGATGCGATAGAGATGAACGCCAGCGCCGGTGTCCACTGAAAATGGCTGACCGGATTTTTCATAGTGCAAACGAATGCCCGTCTGGCGTTCCACCGTAGGAATATACCAGTCCAGCGTGCTCTCGAGCCCCGCTTCTTCAAGCAAAACGGGATGCAGCGCTTGTGAAAGGCTCCGAATATTATTAAGGGTGGATTGCGCAATTTCGCGGACTTCTTGAAGATCCGCGCGCAGCGACGAACCCTCGGGTGCCTGATTTCCAGCACGTCCGAGCATGGCGCCGATGGCGGTCAGTACTTGTCCAAACTCGTCGTGCAATTCTCGAGAAATGTGCCGCAGCGTCGATTCCTGCGTGGAAATTAATTTTTGAGCGAGGTCGCTGCGCTGCTCGGAGAGTTCTGCGAGTCGCGCGAAAATCTGCCGGTTAGCACTAATCAGGTAAAGGCTGGTGAGCGCGATGGCAACAAGCGTGGCGGCCAGAAAAAGATAAAGCTGGCGTTGCACGCTGTCGTAAATGTGCGCGATGCGCGAAGCAGCTTGTTCCTCGCCTTCGTTATTTTCAACCAGCAGCCGCGATACGGCGGTGCTTAAAGCCTGCTGGCGGGCTTGAAGTGTGAGCCGGATTTGCTCGCGTGCTTCGGCTTCTTTACCAGCGCTCGCTAAAGCGAACATGCGATTCACCGCATCCCAGAATTGCGCCAGCGACTGGTTGAGATACAGACGCTGCTCAGGAGTACGATTCGCGCCGGCAAATTTTTCTTCGAGGTTCAGTGCGGCATCCAGGTCGGCGTGAATACGATCGAATTGCGCGGACCATGCGGTGAGCGGATAAGGCTCGGCAGCATCAAGCATGTCACGCATGGCCAGCGCGATGGAATTCAAATCATTCTGAATGCGAAGAAGCTGCAGCGAATCTTTGCGATTGCGGTCGACCATGTCGCTCTGCAGCCGACGCAAACCGGAAAGCTGCACGGTGATGTACGACGCGTAAGCCAGCACCGCGGCCAAGGTGATGATCAAGCCGAAAAGCAGGCCGATGGTCGGCGAGCGCTGCGAGGAGAGCTTCTGCGCGGGCTGCACCGGGAAAGAATACCTCAGGCGGCGATGCGGCGGCGCAATACGGCGACCAACACGATCATAGCGGCGCATCCGGCGAGCGGAACCAGCAAGCCCACTCGCAAAGTGTTGGCGTGTTGCGAAACAAATCCCACCATCCAGGGCATGGTCGCACCGCCCAATGCCGCCAGCGAAAACATCACCCCACCCAGTCGCCGAGCCCGTTCGCCATACCATTTGGAAAGCCAGGAAATAAAAATGGGATAGACGCTGGCAAGACCAAAACCAGCCAGCACCACGCCGAGAATTACCTGCGAACGTGTGGCGGCGAGGAGTAGACACATTGTTCCCATGCCCGAGAGCGCCAAGCCGGTAATCACCAGCCAGCTTTCTTTGGCGCTTGTGAGAATCAACGCGGAGATGCCGCGACCGGATAATAGGCCGGCCCAGAAAAACATCGGCATGACTGCGGAGGCGTTTCCCGTTCCGACTCGATGAGCCTGCTCTGCTGCCCAACCGGATATGCCGTTTTCAGTGCCGATGTATAAATAAAAGAGCAGCGCTAGCGTAGCAGGAACGTGGATCGGATGCGGCGAAGTGATTTTTTGTTCAGCCGACGCGGCGTCAGGAGATTTTGCAGATAGACTTTCGAATTTGATGCCCACAAAGACGATGCTCAGAAGTAGCGCGCTGGCGGCTATGGAAAGCAAAACTGCCGTAAAGTGATTCGCTCTGAGTCCCGCTAACAATAGAACCGGACAGATGATGGCGCCGATTCCCCAGGCCATATTTACCAAATTTAGAGCTGCAGCGCGCCGCGCCCCGGAAATTTCCGCGATGCAGAGATTTGTGGCCGGAATGGCTAATCCGAAACCGAAGCCGTACAACGCGGTCGCCAACAACGCGATGTAGTGACTCGCGCCGTTCAGGCCCGTAACTCCCGCAGCGATAAGAAAAAAGCCCAGCACCAGTGCGTCCCGATAACCGCGCATGGAGAGAATCGCGCTCGAGAGCAGTACTCCCAGCAGCGACCCAGTAAATTGCGCGGTAAAGAATAATCCCGCTTGCGTATCGTCAAGAGCCCAGCGCGCGATAAAAGTGGGAAGGCTGGGGCCGAGGATTGTGGCGGTCATGCCGCTGATTACGAAGCCTGCGAATAGCGCCGCTTGGAAAAACTTGAGGTGGCGAGCTTCGTTGGCACTGGAGGGCAACATGCGCGTTGTCATTTTGAGCGAGGTTAAGGCTGCGGGCAATGTGACAGTAGTCCTCCGTAGCGGTGGCGAATCAGTGTCCATTTCATTTCTAGAGCCATCCCAACTTTAGACAATGCGTGCCTCACACGCCGTCTTGCGTGTGGGGTTTCGCACTGGCGCGCTACCAACGTTGACATGAATTGAGACTTGCTGAAGTAATATTTGTGCCGGGATGAAATGCCATGATTGATGTTGGTTTGATCGGATTTGGTTTAGCGGGCCGCGCATTTCACGCCCCGGTAATTCGCGCCACGCCAGGATTGCGGCTGGCTGCGATTCTGCAACGCCACGGAAACGAAGCGGCGGAAAAGTATCCTGATGTGCGAGTGGTGCGCAGCGTCGAGGAGTTTTTGAATATTCGCGGCATTCGGCTGGTCGTTATTGCCACGCCGAATGAGACACACGCGCCGATTGCCCGGCAATGCCTGGAGGCCGGACGCGACTTAGTGGTGGACAAACCATTCGCCACCACATTGCAAGAAGCCGCGGAGCTCGTCGAACTGGCGCGAAAATACGGAAGACTCATTACTGTTTATCAAAACCGCCGGTTCGACGGAGATTTTCAAGCCATTCGCCAGATTGTTGCGGACGGCACGCTCGGGCGAATTGTCCGCTTCGAAACAAACTACGATCGTTTTCGGCCTGATTTGAAGCCTGGAGCGTGGCGCGAACGTGTTGGTCCAGGCGCTGGTATTTTGTTCGACCTCGCGCCGCACCTGATCGATCATGCGCTGGTGCTGTTCGGTCTGCCGGAAGCGGTTACCGCAGATGTGCGGGTGGAACGCGCAGTCGCGGTGGTCGATGACGCCTTCGACGTGATGCTGCACTATCCCGCCGGCATGCGCGCAGTGCTGCGTTCGACCATGCTGGCGGCCGCGCCGCGCCCGAGATTTGTATTGCATGGCACGCGCGGATCATTTTTCAAGCAGAGTTTCGATCCACAAGAAATAAATTTGCGTCACGGACATATTCCCGAGAGTGGCCCGTGGGGTGGCGAGCCTCAAGAAGATTGGGGAGTTCTTACCACCATGGAGAACGACATAGTTATCAAGCGCAGCGTGCCATCTGCGACCTCCGATTATCGCGATTACTACGCCAACGTGCGAGACGCGATTCTGGGCCGCGCGACGCTGGCAGTAACTCCCGAACAAGCCTTAGACGTGATGCGCGTGTTGGAGATGGCGCAAGAAAGCAGCAGGACGCGCTGCACGATACCTTGGTAGAGTTGCGTATAATCCTGGCAGTAGTCCTGCAGGAGCGCTGCGTTGCCCAAGATAGAGTTAGCCCCCTCGATATTGTCCGCGAATTTCGCGCAGCTTGCCGTGGATGCCAAAGCTGCGCTGGAGGCAGGCGGCACGTTGCTGCACGTCGACGTCATGGACGGCCATTTTGTGCCGAATATTACGATTGGCCCGCCGGTAGTTAAGTCGCTGCGCGCCGCGATTCCCGATGTAATTTTCGATTGCCATCTGATGATTGAACGCCCCGACGAATTGATTCCCGCTTTCGCAGAAGCCGGAGCAACTTGGATCTCTGTGCACCAAGAAGCTT
>Ga0209625_1000037_pt1 | contig 25665 bp, 20 predicted proteins | sample JacPin_JW_Ref_M2_FD_187960 | JGI IMG/M metagenome (GOLD analysis project Ga0209625, IMG submission 187960) | Forest soil microbial communities from Algoma, Ontario, Canada - Jack Pine, Ontario site 1_JW_Ref_M2 (SPAdes) (version 2) | ecosystem: Environmental > Terrestrial > Soil > Boreal...
GTCGGGGGCATTTTGCTGGGCGCGAAGCGCTGAGCTGGCACCCAACGAGAAACCTAATAACACCGAGCCTGCTAACAGCGGCAAGCCTTTCCAAACCCTCAGTGTGCGAACCATTTCGTTGTACCTCCCGGCTGAAGTTACAAGCCCCGTCAAATTCTTGCGTGCAAGATCTTGCTACTTGTTCTTCTGACCTAGATCCTTTTTACGATCGTTGCGCTGCTCCTGAGTTTTCTTCGAGGAATCGCTTTCTCGTCCCGACTCGGTCTGGCTTCCATGCTCTCCATGACCGCCGTGTTGTCCTGGATTGTGCCGTTGTCCGCTTTGTTCGCTGCCGCGAGGAAACTGGCTCTGTTGCGATCCCTGCTTGTGCTCGCCGTGCCCCTTCTCCGGTTGATCTCGCTTTTTGCGATCCGTCTCCGTCTGTCGCTTTGCGCCTGTGTTCGGCATGTCTTTCTCCTTGGTTTGGCCGTGTCAACTCTGGCTACAGGGATGAAGGCTACGTTCAGTCCGCCATCTTCGCCATACGGAGAACGGCGTAGATTGGTGGATAGTGCGCAGTAGAATGCCGGGGGGAGTGAAGATATGCTTCGCAGGGTTCTCCTCACGACGTGTCAAGGGGTTACAGGCACAGTGATTACTACAGCGAATCTCTCATTCTCCTAATCCTAAAAATGTATGGGAGCTTAAATCGTACGGCCGCAGAATCGGCCAGTAGAGCGGGAGTTTGCGTACTAGTTCTGACTAAAGGAGGCAAAACGTGAAACCGGCATCGCTTGCAGGGTTGGTGCTGATCGTATTAGGCGTAATTACGTTTGCCTATCAAGGCATCACTTACACGACGCACAAAAAGGTGTTGGATGTTGGACCCATCGAAGCGACCAAAACGGAGCACAAAACAATTCCGCTCCCTCCGATTTTCGGCGGAATAGCTCTTGTGGGCGGAGTCATACTCATGATGGCAGGCGCGAAAGAAACCTAGCTATATCACTTTCGAGTACCCTTCCTAACCTAGAACTATGCGTATCTGGTGCACCGCGCCATCATCAACGAGCGGAATATTGGCCGAACCAGCCTGCAGTCTGCCGTCGAGTTCCGTGATCGCCACTCCGCGCGTAACGCCCGAAGGGTTTTCCACTTTGATTTTGTAGACTGCCGAGTGGTATTTGAATTCGATCGAATATGCGGGCCAGTTTCGAGGAATGCAAGGATCGATCGAGAGGGTCATTCCGCGCAAACGGAACCCGAGAATCCATTCGATGGCTGCACGATAGAGCCAACCTGCCGAGCCCGTGTACCACGTCCAGCCGCCACGGCCCACATGCGGCGGCTCGGCATAAATATCACCGGCCACCACGTACGGCTCGACCTTGTATCGCTGCACACCCGCACGCGAGTTCGTGCGATGAATCGGACTGATCATCCGGAAAAGCTCAAGGGCCTTGTCGCCTTCACTAAGCGCTGCAAATGCGATCAGCATCCACGTCGCCGCATGACTGTACTGTCCCCCATTCTCCCGAATCCCGGGCAAGTATCCTTTGATGTAACCCGGATCGTGATCGGAGTGATCGAAAGGCGGCGTCAGGAGCAGAATCAAGCCGTCTTTCCGTCGCACTAACTGATTCTCAGCGGCCGCCATGGCACGGACACCGCGCCCGGGCTCGGCTGCGCCGCTCATGATTCCCCACGTTTGCGCGATAGAATCGATTCGGCATTCCATATTTTGCGCGGACCCCAGCGGCGTGCCGTCGTCGTAATAGGCGCGCCGATACCATTCACCGTCCCATCCTTCGCGCTCGAGAGCCGCTTTCAGTGCGCTCACGTGCAGCCGCCAGGCCTCTGCGCGCTTGTCTTCGCCGCGCGTATCCGCAATTTTCGCGAACTCCCAAAGAATGGTATGCAAGAACCAGGCGAGCCAGATACTTTCTCCCTTGCCGTCTTGGCCAACGCGATTCATGCCGTCATTCCAATCTCCGGTTCCCATCAAGGGCAGACCATGCGCTCCAACGGAAAGGCTGCGATCGAGCGCCCGCGCGCAGTGTTCGAAAAGAGTACCGCGGGTCTCCGACACGCGAGGCTCGAAGTACGATTCCTTTTGGCCTTCCGCCAAAGTGTCGCCTTCAAGAAACGAAATCATTTCCTCGAGGACGCCCGTGTCGCCCGTAATCTCGATGAACTGGATAGCGGCGTAGGGAAGCCAAAGCAGATCGTCGGAAATACGCGTTCGAATTCCGCGTCCCGAAGGAGGATGCCACCAGTGTTGGACATCGCCTTCGACAAATTGGCGCGACGCCGCGCGCAACAAATGTTCGCGGGCGACGCTTCTTTTCGCAACGCCAAGGGCTATTACGTCCTGAAGTTGATCGCGGAAACCGTATGCGCCACTCAACTGATAAAACGCGGCACGCGCCCACACGCGGCAACTGAGCGTTTGGTATAGCAGCCAGCGATTGAGCATGAGATCCATGGCCGGTTCAGGTGTGGCGACCTGGACTGCTCCCAGCAGATCGTCCCACCGGCGCGTAACATCGCGCAAAACTTTCTCCAAATCTGCACTGCGGTAGCGCTTGATCAATTCGCGCGTCTGGTCTCGGTTTTCAGCTTGGCCTAACAAGAAAACAACTTCAGCGCGCCCGCCAGGCTTCAATTCGATGATGGTTTGAAGCGCAGCACATGGGTCAAAACCAGCGCCGACTCTTTGTGAAAGTGGGCCGCTTCGCTCCAACGCCGCAGGCCGATCCGGCCCGCCGTTTCGACCGAAGAACTCGGAGCGGTCTCCCGTGAACGAAGTCTGCCGACCGCAAAGATCAGCAAACGCCATGCGGCCGCCAAATTCACCGGCCCATGCGCTGCGCCCGATCAGAGCGCCAGTCGAAGCATCCATTTCCGTAATGATGTAAGGCGCTGTTGCGCTGCGCGAACTTCCCAGTACCCACTCAGCATAAGCGGTGATAGAAAGGCGACGGGTGCGACCGGAAGTATTTTGCAAAGTGAGCCCCGAAATTTTGATCGGGTCATCGGCCGGAACGAACTGCAAAAGCTCATGCGCAACACCGTGCGATCCATGCTGGAAACGTGTGTAACCTTGACCGTGCCGCGCCACATAAGTGGCCGTTTCGTCGCGAACCGGCAGCGCCGTCGGGCTCCAAATCTCGCCGGTGTTTTCGTCGCGGATGTAAATCGCTTCGCCCGGCGTGTCAACAACGTGATCGTTGGACCACGGCGTGAGCTGATTTTCGTGGCTGTTGAGAGCCCACGTAAATCCGGAACCGGATTCCGAAACGATAAATCCGAAAACGGGATTCGCAATCACGTTGATCCAGGGCTCGGGGGTTCGCAATCCCGCGTCGAGAATCGTCACATACTCGCGACCATCCTCGCTAAAACCGCCAAATCCATTGAAAAACTGAAGTCGCTCCCGCGGGGCTGAAGCCTCGACATATTTGCCGGGACGAGCGGGCCGTACCGGCGCAAAGAGGCCCGGCTCGCGGGCCTGCGCTCTTGAAATCTGCTCGGAGAGTGTGCCACGGCGGCTCAAAAGGACGACGCGCGCAATGACTTGCAGCTGAGCACGCGCTGCCTCTGAAAGTAAATCGCCTCGCAACAAAAAAATCTTTCCGCTCGCTGAGCTCGTGTCCGGAGAGAGCCTCAATTGACTGCCGCGGACGAGCGCCTCGAGCGAACCCTGCAATTCCTGCACGTACGATGGAGCCTTTTCATTGATGATTACCACGTCGGCCGAAAGCTGCTTCATGCGCCAATATTCATGCGCTCGCAACAGTTGCCTGATGAGCTCAAAATCCTCAGCGTCGTCAATGCGAGCGAGAACGATCGGCAAATCACCGGAGATACCTTGCGCCCACAACGTCGAGCGATCCAAAGAACTGGCGCTCAGCACATCGGGCGGTGGCCGCAGCGACGAATCGGAATAGAGCACTGCGTTCGCTAGCCTCTGGAAAAGATGCGCCTCGTCCGGGTCTATTCCGAGGTGCTGAAGCTGCACTTGCGCTTGCGTCCATGCGAGCGTACGAGATCGTTCATACGTCCTCGCGTCGTGATACTTATCGGCGAGGGCCAGAACCTCATCGCGTGTTGAGGCCACGACCGTCGAGCAGATCAAGTGCGCAGTTCTTCCTGGCGGAATGCGCACGGTGAGCCGAAGGTACATAGCCGGATCGAGCACTGCGCCAACCGTGTTTGAAAGCGGCCGGCCGTCGAGAACCGAAATTGGATTTCTCGAGCTGCGCCCCCGCCCCAGAAATTTTGCGCGGTCCGTCTCATATTGCAGTTCCCCGATCGTCTCAGCTTCCGAAACGAGCACATGCGCGACCCAAACAGACGCCTCGTCTTCCGACCGCTTGCGGCGCGTGGCGACGATCGCTCCCACATCGGGAACAAACTCCGTTTCCACAAACAGATTTGCAAATGCCGGGTGGGCCACATCGGCGGCCTGCGAGGTGAGAGACAATTCCGAGTAGGAGGTCACCTGAATCTCACGCGCGCGCGCGCCGAGGTTCGTGATGGAAACGCGCCGAACTTCGGCATCGTCTTCGGAGGATACGACTACCTCGAGGGTAGTGCTCAGGGATCGGTCGCGCCGCGTAATCTCGGCGTGATCTTCATAAAAGACCGCCTCATACGAATCCGCCTCAACTCCGCACGGCTGATAGCCAGCGGACCAGACAGCGCCGGTCTGCTCATCGCGAAGAAAGATGTAGGATCCCCAGCAGTCTCGCGTGGGATCTTCTCGCCAGCGAGTAATTGCAATGTCGCGCCAGCGACTGTATCCCGACCCTGCCGCCGTGAGCATCACCGCGTAGCGTCCGTTAGAAAGCAGCTGCGTTCTCGGCGTAACGTCGTGCGGCGTTCGGAAGCGGCGCACAACGGGCGGAATCAGTTCGCGAACCTGCGCCGTAGCCGAGACTTCCTCCGCGCGAGGCCGCGCTACAAGCACGTCGCGCGGCGTGCGCTCCTGAAGCAATAGCTCGGTTGCTTGGACAATCGGCTCAACATGGAAGCGGCTTCGCATCACTCCGTCGCGCAGGGCGTTCGCAAATGCCACGAGTGACATTCCCTGATGGTGCGCCATGAAAGCTCGTACCACCTCGACATCCACGCCTTCAGGCAGTCGACTGCTCGTATAGTCGAGCGCTTCGTAGAAACCGTAGGTTCCCAAGCCGCCTGCACGCGTGAGAGCTGCAAAGTTTTCCACCGCCGCCGTTGGATCGACCATTGCTGCAAGCGCAGTGGCGTAAGGCGCGATTACGAGATCCTGGCTGAGGCCGCGCTTCAGTCCGAGACCCGGCACTCCGAAACTTGAGTATTGATATGTGAAATCGATATCTCGCGCATAGTAGGCGGACTCTGAAATTCCCCACGGAACGCCGCGCTCCTCCCCATATTCGATCTGACGAAACACAACGTGCGCATAAGTCTGGCTCAGGAGGCTTTCGGCCGGGGAACGCATCACGAGCGCCGGCATTAAGTATTCAAACATCGAGCCAGACCACGAAATCAGCGCTGATCCGCGGCCCACTGGCGTCAGGGCCCGGCCTAAATGGAACCAATGCGATGAAGGAACATCACCCTTCGCAATAGCGATAAAGCTCGCAAGGCGAGCTTCTGAAGCAAGCAAGTCGTAACAATTGGAATCCAGGTTTCCTTCAGCTGCCCGATATCCGATGGAAAACAGTTTGCGGAATTTATCGAAGAGAAAACTGAAATCCATTTCGTCGAAGAATCTCGCACACGACTCAGTAATCTCCCGAAGCCGGCGCCCCAAATCGGCTGCTTCCACTCCGGACTTCTCGAAAGCGTGGACAAGCGCATCGATCCTGTCTAATACGTCCGTATTCTTGTTCGCATCGGTCGCCATCGTCGCGCGAAGCGTCGTTAGTTCGCGAACAGCAGCCTGGAATCGTTCTGGAGCTGTCTGCAAAGTTGGGAAATCGTGAAAGAATGGTTCAATTGCGGCCCATTCTTGCGCATCATCCTGACCTCGCTGTGACATGGCCACAATGTCTTTCGGCTCCAATCGCAGCCAGGGGATTAAAATCGTGGCATCTCGGTAGTGACTCTCGACGCACTCGAATGCGGCGTCAGCCCAGGCTCGTACTTCCAAATCGACCGGGTCTCCGCGCTCTTGCACAAGTGTCTGCGCAATATCCGTAACGATTTGTGAGTGCTCCCGTAACTCAACGAGCCGCGCCGCCCAGTCCCTCGCATTCACAGAGGTCCGATCAAGCAGCAGTAGCAAGGCATCAACCGCATTGATAAGGTGCTTCTGCGTGACGGTCTGCGTGCGGCGAATATCTGTGGTTTTGGACAGCGCCTCTCGCAAAAGATCGACCGAATCTGCCAATCCTTCCAGGAAACCGGCTTGGGACAACGGATTCTGGATCAATTCGCGGCAGCCATTGCCGAGCGCCAGCAGATGCCCGGCAATATTTCCGCTGTCAACGGTCGAAACATATTGGGGATCGAGCGGCCGGAGATCGCGTGTGCTATACCAGTTGTAAAAGTGGCCGCGAAATCGTTCCATCTGCGCCATCGTCTGTAGCGTTGCTTCCCACCGTTCGACAGCATCGCGCGTGCCCAGCCAACCGAAGTCGCGTGCCGCAAGCACGGAGAGCAGATACAGTCCGATATTCGTGGGCGAGGTGCGGTGGGCTACCACGCCTTTTGGATCTTCCTGAAAATTGTCCGGCGGAAGGAAATGGTCTGCCGATGACACGAACGTCTCAAAGAAGCGCCACGTCCTCCGTGAAATGGACCGAAGCGTTTTCACCTCGATTTCTGAGAGCGCTTCTATCTGAGGCGGTTTTGGAGGAAGGCTGATCCACCGGGCTATGGCGGGCGCAGCGGCCCATACAATAACAAAAGGCAGGGCGGCAGAAAGGCCGGGGCGATGCACCAGCGCAATCGCCGCCAGCGCGCCAGCCGCGAGTAATACGCTGCCCTTCATGCGTATGAAAATTCCCTGAGGATTCAAATCCACCGTATGTTTGGCTTGGGCGGCCGTCACCCATTCCAGTAGGTTCTTTCGGGTCATGAACAACCGGCCTAAGGTGCGCACGATCGCGTCCAACATCAGCCAGGTTTGATAGGCGAGGAAGATCACCGTCAATGCGGATTGAGCGGCACCGAGCAAGAAATCCGAAAGAACATCGCGAAAGTGGCTGCGCTTTGAGATTCCGGCCAGCCGCGTGTTGAGTCCGGTCAGAAATGGGATTAGAGCGGGAATTAAAATCGTCGCAAGAATGAATGCTGTCCAAATCCAGGGAGAAACTTCGGGAATCAACCAACCAGCGAGCAGCGTTAGAAACATTGTAGGCGCCAAGAGACTGCGGCGCAGATTATCAATCATCTTCCAACGTCCCAAGGCGGGTATGCGGACCTTGACGCCCTTCTCGGCAGGCGCACTGCGAAGGCCGAGAATCCACGGCAGCAGTTGCCAGTCGCCGCGCGCCCAGCGGTGATGCCGAACCGCAAAGGCCTCATATTGCGACGGAAAATCGTCGAAGAGTTCTATGTCGGTGACAAGTGCCGTCCTTGCAAAAACACCTTCAAAAAGATCGTGGCTCAGGAGGGTGTTGTCGCGCACTTTGCCACCGAGCGCGGATTCGAAGGCATCAATGTCATAGATTCCCTTGCCGGTGTAAGAACCCTCTCGAAAAAGATCCTGATACACGTCCGAGACAGCAGATGCGTAGGGATCAATTCCACTGGGTCCAGAGAACACCTTCTGAAAGAACGACCCCTCTCGTTTCGTCGGCAGTGACGGAGTTATGCGTGGCTGGACAATTCCGTAGCCGTCTACCACTCGTCCTTCCTCCGGGCTGAATTCGGGGCGATTCAATGGATGAGCCATCGTTCCCACCAGACAAATGACGGCTCCGCGAGGCAGCCGCGTGTCTGCGTCGAGCGTGATCACGTAACGGACGCCCGGGACAAATTCTGGCGGGCGCCCGTCCCCCGCTGTGAAAGAAGTTTGGGTGGACTCGCGCAAGAATTGGTTCAGCTCGTGGAGCTTTCCGCGCTTTCTCTCCCACCCCATCCATTTTTGTTCGCATTCGTTCCAGTTACGCTTGCGATGAAATAAGAGGAAGCGGTTTCCGCCCCCGTAGACAGGACCGTGCCGTTGATTCAGCCCGGAAATCCCTTCCACTGCGGCCGCCAAGAGTTCCTCATCACCGAGCTGACTCTCAGTCGGCGCATCCGTCCAGTCGGACAACAGAGCGAATCGGAGATCACCATCCGGATTCGCCAGGTAGTGAATCTCCAATCGTTCTACTTGCTCCTTAACAAATTCCTGCGAAGTTAGAAGCGTCGGTACCACCACCATCGTGCGAAATTCCGAAGGCACGCCTGCGGGTAACTCCAAACGTGGCAAGTTACGAGGCCCGAGCAAATCAGTTACAACTCGATTGATGAGCGCAATAGCCAGATCCGAAGCCGGAACAAGACCCAAAAGACCGAACAGGATGAGGTATTTCGCATTCAAGCCCAGTTCCTGAGCGTGAACCAGCGGGATGGCCAAAATAATCGCCGTCAATATGGCAATGGTGCCCAGGTAACCAGGGACAGCGGCTCGCACGTACAGACGCAAGAGCCAGCGTCTCCACGGAAGTTGGAATTTTAGCTCCTTTTCGAACGAGAGCCGTCCGTGCGAGACAAGGTAGAACCCTGGATCTGTCTTTTTATTGTCGCCAGGCTGCCCATTGTGCTGAGGGCCTTCTGCGCTCGCGCGCTTCGCGCGTTGCACGGCGCGATGCGCAATCTCAATTTCAGTGTAAGGCGAGCCACGCGAAAGGTCCTCAATCGCATGGCGGTATTGATCGCGCGTATCAAAATCCATCGCGCCGAAACTGCTTCCTTCCCGCAGGGTTTCGTCCACCAAGCTGACGCTTTCAAAAAACATTTGCCAATCAAACGCTGACGTCAAACGCATGCTCGTGATGATGTTGCGCACAGTCACGCTCATGGAGGCCTGCTCTTGATGTTCTGCTCGCACTACCTCGTCGGCGGAAGAGCCCTGTGCGGAAAGTCGCTCGTCAAGCCACAACAATATGGGTCCTACTCTCGGGTCGAGATCGCGCAACCGCTGAACGAGCTGCACCGCAAAGGCCCGGTCCAAAGGTTTGCTCTCGAGACTCCTGAGAACTGCTGCAGGCGCTACGGGAGGTGGACCGCCGGCGCCGAGAAGGCTGTCAGCGATCTTATCCGCTTCTTCGCGCGCTGCCCGGCTCCGCACAAGTCGCTCCGACACTCTGCGAAGATTTTCTACCAGCACCACCCGTAGCGTGATCGCTAAGGCCCAGAGCTCGCCGATCGTGAGCGGTTGAACGCGCTGGTACGCGCCCACGAAACGTCGCAGTATTTCAGGGTCGAACCGGCTGTCTGTATGCGCCACATATGCCCAAGCGACGCCGAATACGCGGGGATACCCTTCTAGATGGCCGCTCGACAGCTTCGGCAGTTTTCGATAGAAACCCGGAGGGAGATCGTCTCGAATCTCGCGGAGCTGTTCTTCAACGATATAGAAATTGTCAACGAGCCATTCCGCCGCCGGGGTAATCGCCTGCTCACGCGAAATAGCAGCGGCAGTGGCCCGGTAAACTTCCAGCAGCACGCGGCCGTTTTCCAACACACGGGGAAGTAATGGACGACCCTCGCCCGCTGTCTGAGTCACCGTTTGGGCAGCTGCCAGCGACTCGGCGTGCTGCTCGAGGCGTTCCACGCTGAAGAGTTCAGCGCGAATCGGCTCCTCAAGTTCGGGAAACACGACTAGCGGCGAATGGGACATAACTCCTTCTTCTTAAAATTACTTCCGCGAAAGAAAATGAGCCAGTGCGGATACGAGCGATAGAGGGCTTTACTGCGCTTAGAAGGATACAGCGGCTTAGGCAGACCTTCACGGTCTATTTTGGGGCATTAACGCTTCTTACTGTTAAATCCCTGCGCTGGACGAGATAGCTGATAAAAATGAATAGAGTGTTTATAACTGCCAGAAAATCCGCGCCTGACCAGGAACCCCGCGCGCGCCTGTGATGATCCGTGCGCGGCCCCTTATTCATGCCGCAAGCCTAACCCGCTTTGCGCAGGTCCGGCTGGCGCACCACACCACCTCCGGGGTTCTGCGCAACTCGCACGGACTGCCCGCGCTCCGAGATGGCGGCCCGAAGAATTCGTTCCAAATCCGCCTTGCGATAAGGATGGCAAAGGAAATCAAAGGCTCGGAGGTTCAATGCTGCCAGGTAGTCCCGATATTCCTGCGGACACGATGGAGCACACACAATGATCGCGGGAATTTGGACCGGCTGCCGCTTTAAAAGGCGAACGATTTCGCGGTAGGTTCCGTCGATTAGCCAAAAACCGCAAAAGCATGCGGCAACGGTTTCCCTGGCAAGCACGGCTCGCACTTCCTCGACGCCCCTCGCCCAAACCGCTTTTAATGGATACCCATAAAGCAAGTCTCGCATGCTTGTGCCGATCACCGGCTCAGCAGTCGCCACCAATACTGTCGGTCGAGCAAGAGCTGGTTCAATCGTTTCAACTGATTCGTGCTTCGATACACTCCTAATATTCCCTCCCGTAGCCGCCGACCGATTCATAGGGAATGCCTTTCTATTTTTGGACGAGAAGAAGGATGAAAGCCGGCCCAGCCCTCCAACCTTGCTTTCACAAGGTCTCCGGCTCCATCCTTCTTCCGTGGCGCCATGATCGTAAAAATAAACGCCTTCAACAATACAGACTAGGTCTTAGGGCACCTGGGAAGTTGCTGTAGGAGCGCCACAACTCAACAAGAAGCGGGCGCGTACACGAACGCGTGGAATCAAAAAAACTTGTTGAATAGCAGAATTATTCTTCGCTCGGTGAGGGCGACTGACGTTAATTAAGCTTCGACAATTTGATTTCGCACGGCGTAACGTACCAATTCGCTCACAGTATGCAGCTGCAGTTTACGCATGATGTTGGCGCGGTGTGTTTCAGCCGTCTTGACGCTGATGCAAAGCGACGAGGCTACTTCCTTGCTGCTCTTGCCTTCCGCAAGCAATTGCACAATTTCCCGTTCGCGCGAAGTGAGCCGGTCGCGGAGCGATGTGGGGAGCTCTGAGCGCATCCGGCCTTCCTTGAAGTTCGTCAGCATTACCTCTGTCGCGCGAGGCGTCAGAAATGGCTTATGATTAGAGAGAGTTTCAACCGCGATAATCAGATCCCGGTCCGAGTCGGACTTTACGATGTACCCGCGCACGCCGGCCTCGAGAATATCCCGAATCAACTGGTCCGAGTAATGCACCGACAGAATCAGAATTTCGGTGTTCGGCGATTCCTTGCGGATTCGGCGAGCGGCGTCGACGCCGTTTAAATCGGGCATGCTGATGTCGAGGATGGCGATATCGGGCTTCAGTTCCTGCGCCTTTGAAACAGCCTCTCGCCCCGTGTGGGCCTCGCCGCAAATTTCCCATCCCGCATGGGACTGCAGCATGCCTTTGATACCGCGCCGCATCAGATCGTGATCATCCGCTATCAAGATTCGCAGGGCTTTCATCGTTTGCTCCTACAGTTTCAAGATCAAATGTTAAGTATACAGCCGGCTTGTCGCTTGCCGGCGTAGAAGAAAAGCTCAATTCGCTGCGACCGACCCGGGACTGAGCACCCGAATGATCTACGGGCGGGATGAGTCGTAGAGCAGATTGCCCGGGCCGCGCGTCTTCAAAATACGGGGGCGACTTTATTCCGGTTCGACTGCCGAGGCCTATCGGAGCCTTCCTGTAGTACTCTTAGGTAGAATCCTGTAGTTTCGTAAGAAATTGATGCACTTACGGGCAGGGCTGGGCTTTTACGGAGAACCGGCTGGCCTGGTGGGTACTGGACCCGCGCCTTGAGCTTGGACAGACTCGCCCACGGGAAGGCTCGTTATAATCGTTGTGCCTCCGGGCCGAGATCTGATTTGCAGCCAGCCTCCCAGTTGCCTTATCCGCTCCCTCATTCCCCGAATGCCCACGCCTAATTGGCCGCCGCTGCTGTTCAGCGCCGCCAAGACGTCGTCGGGGATACCTTTGCCGTTATCGGTTACTTCAAGGCGAACAACGCCTGATTCCCGAGTGATGCGGACTTTAGCGAATTCACTTCCCGAGTGCCGAAAAATGTTGGTCAGGGCCTCCTGCACGATGCGGAAGAGCGTTCGCTCCACGATTTCTGCAAGCCGCTGCGGACCGATCGAAACGTCCAACTCCACTTTTACCTTGCTTCGCTGGGTGAAACCGTCGATGTACCATTCAAGTGCCGATTTCAATCCGGCGTAGTCGAGAGTCGGCGGGTATAAGAGATACGATAGCGTGCGGGTCTCGTCGGATGCCTTCTGCGATAGATCAATTGCTTCGCGGAGCATTTCTGCAGCGCCTGGGTCGCTTTCGGAGACTCTCGCATTGACCGCCGAAAGATGAATCACCAACGCGGCGAGGCTTTGGCCCGTGCTGTCGTGTAGCTCCCGGGCAATCCGGCGGCGCTCCTCGTCTTGCAGTTGGAGCAAACGGCCGGAGAGATTGCGGAGCGCCTCTTCGGCATCCTTGCGCGAAGTGATATCTCTGTTGATTTCGAGGATCCCAATCATTCGGCCGTTCTGGTCACGTTGCAACACCTGGCGGCTTGTCACAACGATTCGTTTTCCATCTTTTGTGAGATGAACCAGCTCACCTTCCCACCAACCTCGGCTCAAAAGCTTTTCATGCACCTGCTCGAACGCCTCGGAAAATTCCGTGCTCAGGAAGTGATGCGATACATTTCCACAGGCTTCTGCAGCCGACCAGCCGTAGGTCTCCTGCGCTCCTCGGTTCCAGAACAAAATCACACTATCCGCGTCGCGGACCATAATTGCATCATGGGCGAGCTGCAATAATTCAGTTTGTTTTCGTAGATCCTCAATTGTTCGCCGCTCTTCCGTACGATCGTCGATCGCAAGCAGTATCGAGCGCCCCGAGCCATCGTGACTCCCGATTTGTCGAGCGTTCAACACGAGGAACTTTTGCCCGACCCCCGGGAATTCGTGAGCGAGTTCGTAATTTCTTAATTCGGTTTTCTGTCGAAGAACGTTTCTGAGTGAAGAGAGGAGGCCAGGAACGTTCCATTGCCCGCCACCGATTTCATTCATGGGCCGGTTTTCGATTTCGCGGGGCGTGACTCGGAATGTCTCCATAAAGCCCCGATTCGCCGACAGGATTCGTAAGTCCTCGTCGAGTACCACAACGGACTCCCGAATCGTTTCGGCCATGGTCTCAGCGTAGGCCCGCGTCTCGATAGGTTTTATCTTTTGATCGTCGGTATTCATCAAGGTTAGTGAACGTTGTGTGAGCGGAAGAGCGGTTGGCTACGAGGTGCAAATATCTAACGGGCTTTCGATAGGTTCTTGCCCTCGAAGAATGACTTATGTTGTCCGATCGCCTCCACCGCTGTCACGAGCCAGTTCGCCTGAGATTTTAGCAGGTAACCGCTCGCTCCCGCATTCTGAGCTTCTCGGACCATCTGCGAGGATTCGTGCTGCGTAAATATCAGAATTTCAGCGCTCGGAAGCGCTTTCTTAATCTCTGGGGTAGCCGCCAAACCGTTCAGCTCCGGCAAAGTCAAGTCCATGATCACCACGTCCGGCTTGAGCTCTTTTGCTTTACCGATAGCTTCGGCACCATCGGTCGCTTCGCCCACAACTACCCATTCTCCGCGCGTACTGAGCAACCTCCCTAAGGCTGTTCGCACCGCTTTTTCGTCGTCCACAATCAATATACGAAGACCGGCCGTCATATCCCCTAAACGTTAGTACACCTTATCCCCCCGCGCTGAACTGTTTTCCCGTATTCCCTTACCGGGAAAGATGTACTACATGCTTCGCCTTTTTCCGATTATCGCTGGCTGCATCGGGCATCCGGTAGCGATGGACGTAACCTACCAAATGCACCGGCTTTGAGGACGGGGACACTGGGAGCTTTTAATTGCACCTCCCGTCACCATTTCGGGCTAGTGGTGCGACGGCCCACGTCCGAACCCTTCCCTCGCGCCCAGCAAACTAAGAGCTAGCGAGTTGTCCCTGCTCTTGCAGCTCGCTGTCTTGGTTTTGTCTCGCCTTCTTCTCCGGTTCCGCTTTGGTATGCCTCCTGATTGATCTCCTTTGAGAGATCTGTCAGTTTCTGATCGGTCTCCTTCTCTTCTTCGAGCGTCCGCTCCAGCAACGACGCTGCATTGCTTTCGCCCATCAGCTCTGCGTAGGCGTGGACGGCCCCGTACGCCGCGATCTCATAATGCTCCACCCTTTGCGCCGCAGAAATCAGCGCCGCGTCCATGACGGCGCCCTCGTAATCTTCGGACATCACTTCACTGCCCTCCGCCACGATGCCTTCCATGCCCTTGCACTTCTTGCCTTTCACTGGTTCACCCAAGCCGCCGAAAATCTTTTCGATGCGTGTTGCATGTTCTTTCGTTTGCTCCAGATGCTGCTCGAAGCCTTTTCGCAGCTCCGCTGAAGTGGCCGTTTTGGCCATTTTGGGTAATGCCTTGATCAACTGCTGCTCCGCGTTGTAAAGATCGCGGAGTTCATCCATGAAAACCGATTTCAAAGTTTTTTCCGCCATGACATCTCTCCTGAAGGGTCGCGCCCTAAGATTTTGACGATGCAGCGGTAGACTAGGCTGGGCTTGCGAGCCTCGCCATCAAGCAATTCCTGTAACCACTAGACCAAGTTGCTTTAGCCATTGTCGAAATCAGTTTCACATCCATTAGAAAATTCCTAGGAAATTCCCCGATCCGATTAGATTTTTATCTTGGGCTCAAAGCGCGAATATACGGCCCATCGTTCCAATAGGTACAAGGTGTGCTGTATTCCGATGGAACAAGTTTCTATGCACTATCGAAACGCTGTTCAATTCGTCATCTGACCTGAGGAGACACGACATGAACTGGGACCAAATACAAGGTAAGTGGAAGCAATCAGCCGGCAAAATCAAGGAAAAGTGGGGGAAATTGACGGACGACGACCTGACCACCATTAACGGCAAGAGGGAACAGTTGGTGGGAAAGATTCAAGAGCGGTACGGGATTGCCAAAGACGCGGCCGAAAAACAGGTCGATGAATTTACCAGTTCTTACCGGCTGGACGATGCATCGAAAAGCGCCAAGAGCTCGTTTTGATCCAGGTGATCAGTTCCAACTGAAGAATGAACTTCAAGGAGAAGGCTGATGGCACGATACGGTAAAGCGGCCGGCCGGAGCGTGAAGAGCGCCTTGCACCGCGAAAAGCGCGGGACTCTTCGATCCGGCAGAGGCGGGAAAGGCGGCAGGGTAACGAGCCGCAAGCAAGCGATCGCGATTGGACTTTCCGAAGCGCGCAAAAAGGGCGCCAAGGTGCCCAGGAAGAAGTCTTCCTCCTGATCCGATCGTCCGCGTCGTCTGGAAAGTAATTCGGGCGAGGCCTGCCACCTCGATTGGCAGGAACCTCGCCCGTTTCTTAAATACCCAATCGCTAGCGCTTTTCCTTCGGAGCGGATGCTTGGTGTGCTGGCTGCTGCCGCTGCTGTAGCTGTTGCTGCTGCTGTGTGTGTCTTTGTTGAAGTTGTTGCGTTTGTTGTGTGTGCTTCTGCTCGAGCTGTTGATTTCTCGCTTCGTTCGCGTTCTGCTTCGTATACTGTTGATGTTCTTGGTCCTGCCTCTGCTGAAGTTTCTGGCGCTGTTGATCCTGCTTCGTGGCCAGACTTTCCTGCTGCTTTTGATACTTCTGATCTAGCTTCGCATTTCCGGTATTCGGAGCCGCCGGACGCTGATATGCGGGCAGATCTCTCGGATGCACCGGGTTATTCGTGTGACCGGCGGAAGTCTCGGTGCGCGTGGTTTCCCTAGCCGATGCGGCTCCGCGCGCGTTAAATTCCCCAGGACGTGGAGTCGCGGGAATCGGCGGCTTCCCGTGATTCACGGAACTCCTTAGCTCGCGATTGGAGCGAGCCGCTTGCTCGTGCTGCCTTTGCACGGGTGCCGGTGGCAGGTGCCGTTCGTGCGCGGCAGCCTCTTCCTCTCGCGTTGGCCGTGCATCAATTCCGCCTCTGCCCCCGTTGTAGCTGATTCGAGTCTCCCGGGTTACGTTGACCCGTTCCTCGTAAACATTGTGAATTACCGTGTTGTCCACGTGCCATACCGCGCGGTTATAAAAAAAGTGGTCTCCCTCCCAGCGCCCGCCTACAAAACCGTGTCCGAAGTAGCCGAACCCATAGTCAATTCCGCCATAGAAACCCACCACGGGTCCCCAATAGCCGTCATAGAAAACGAAAGCAGAACCGCCCCAGGCCCAATACGGCGGAGTCCACAGAAAACCAACTTCCGGCGCGAGCACCCATGTGCCTGGCACCCAGTAGTAATCCTCACCGTCCCAAGCCCAATAGCCCGGCGTCCAAATATAGCCCTCACCCGGACAGAGTGGCTGGTCGTACACAGGCAGCTCTGGCGGAGCAATCGTGACCGAAACGCTGACCTGCGCGAAAGCCGCCGTCGACACGAATAACATCGCGATTGCCAAAAGCAGAGAACGAAGATAGTGCATACGCATCAATCCTCCTCTTGTGCTGGATTCATCCGATGGCCGTGACGCATTCCTTTGAGACTGCGCCAGTCGATGCGTTCATGAGGAATGAAGTCTCGATGAACAATGCCGTATATGCTGTGATTTTGTCTGGGCAAACTTCATCTTAGAAATTGTCGCGATTATACTAATTCCAATATTCCACTCCATACGGACATACCTGTACGAGCGGGGGGATTAAGTCTTACCCCCGGTTGGGGCCTGGACGTCAAGATCCAAAGCATTGCGCGCTTTAGGGATGCTCTACTGGCTGTGGCGCCGGAGCCGACATTTCCTGTACTTCATGAACCAATTCAGCCAGCGTCGTAAACGCCCGCGAATCATCTTTCAATGCGAGTCGCTGGCTGAGTTTCGTCGAATCGCCAGAGAAATGCCATAAGCCAACTAGGATTTTCGGGTCGGGATTCTGCGCGTGCATCCTGGCATATAGCGCGCGGACCGCTGGTATAGCAAAGGGAGGAAGGGCTGAAATGCAAACGATATCGGGCTTCTCCTTTGGAATTTGTGCAAGCATATGCTCGGGGCTTTCGACCGGCAAACACTGGGCTTGATGACCCGCCCGCTGGAGCAACTGTGCGAGCATCGTGCCGACGATTTCGTCCGCTTCATCTCGCGCCGGAACACAAAGAATATTCAGGGACCGCCCCGGATGAGGTGCGGCAGCGTTCGGCGATGGCTCAGATTCGCCTTCGTGGCCGCGTTGAGTCTCTCCGTTGAGGGGCTCCCATAGTTCGTCGATCAATTCCCGCGTGCTCTGGCTGATGAATCTTTCGTTTTCGTCCTGGAGCAAGTTTTGATGGCGATCCTGTTCCGCCAAGCCGAGCGCCGGGATCAGCACATTTTCGTAGAGATCTTCGAGGCTCATTTCGTTCAGGCACTTTTGTAACACCTCCTGCGCCTCATCGTAGTCCATTGCCAGAAGCCGCTGATAAAGACGCGATTCCGGCGTTAATGGAGGCTCGTCGCCTAGCAAGATGTGCAGGAAGCGGAGTTGAGGAACATGTCGTCCCACAACGAGCAAACAAACGGTGAGCGGAGTTGACACCACGAGTCCAATCGGGCCCCAGAGCGCCGTCCAGAAAATTGCTGCTATAACGATGGCGAGAGAAGAAATTCCCGTGTGAGCGCCGTACAGCATCGGCTCGACGAGATTCGATACAGCCAGCTCCGTGATCACAAAAAGCCCCAGAACGAGCAGTGGTTTCGACCAGCCCTCAAAAACCGCCATGGAAAGAAGCAGCGGCATAATGGCGCCAAGCGGCGGTCCTACGTAGGGTAGAAAGCGCAGCACACCAATGATCACACCCCAAAGCAGAGCGCCGGGAAGCCCGATAAAATAAAGCCCCATGCCAATAAGAATTCCGTAGCCGGTGTTTACGAGGAACTGAATCAACAGATATTTGCTGACGCGCGAACTGGCTTCGTCAAGAGTCTGCGTTATCAGATGAATGTGTCCGTGACCGATAAGCGAAATCAGCCGGTTTCGCAAATCTTCACGGCGAATCAGCATAAAAATCGTGAACACCACCACGATGAGGGCGCGAGCGAGCAATCCAAGCAAGCTTTGCATCGATTCGAGCGGCAATGACGGCGGCGATATCACTTGGACTGGAACCGGCCGCGTCGGCGTGGCTGTCTGGTTGTTCGCGGAATGAGTTGCCGGGTGCGGCGGTTGCGTAGCTTCCAAAGAAGATGGCGCAGGCTTCGCGGCGAGTTCTTTGCTGATTTCCGTCACCGTCTCAGATGCGTTATAGATGATGTGGCTGTCGGACCAATGCAGTGAGTCTAGCTTCTCCTTGATGTTGAGCTTATAGGATGGCAGCTGATTCACCACTTGCCCGAACTGCTTCGACACAGCCCATCCCAGGCCACCGCAGGCTCCAATCGTCAGCAAAACCACCAAGAGAGATGAGAAAGTCCGCCCGAGATGAGTTCGCTCGACCAGCCGGACTACGGGCGTGAGGATGAAAGTGAAAAGTACTGCCAGCGCAAATGGGATTAGAACGATTCTCGCGAAGTAGAGAGCAGCGATCACAACGACCGCCACCACCACGGCGAGTAGATAGTACAGGTCCTTCGATGGATTGAATCGCGTCACGACAGCGTCGCTCACGCGTTCGGGTCTCACGCCCGGCTAATGACGCTCATAGCCAGAGAAATTACGAACAGAACCAAGAACACGTAAAACAGAAGTTTCGCGATTCCCGCGGCCGCCACCATCACGCCCGCAAAACCGAATATCCCTGCAACGATCGCGACCATTAAGAACACCAAAGCCCATCGCAACATGAAAACCTCCTCCTCAATAAAGCTTCATCTGCTCTGCGATTGAATTGGCCCTTGTACACATCAGTTCGATGAACTGGCTTTCTGATTCTTCACCTGAAGTTCGTTCACAACCTGCTGGACGTTGGGCACCGAAGACGCGATGTGCTCTGCCTGGTTACGTCGAATCTGTGAATTAACGCTTCCTTTAAGCGTCACCACACCATTCTTCACGTCAAAACTCACGTCCCTTTTCAGTTTGTTCTGAATCAGAGCCGCGTCCAGATTCTTATCGATCCCCTGATCCAGATCGGAATTCACCGCTCTCGCATCGTGGTCTGCACCGACCGGCAGGACCTCGATTTCGTCGGCAACTACCTGTCCGACCGCCATCGACTTCGCTATCGATTCCGCTTGTTGCTTGTCAGAGGCGGATGGCACGTGTCCGGTAATTGTCACTACACCTTTTTCGCGGTCTTGGCTCACGGAGACGTCCTTGTAGCCGACTTGGTTCAACGACTTTCTAATTTCATCCGCCACTGCCGGCGATCTCGTGTCGCTTCTCGAGCAACCGACAAGCGCACCGGCAAGCAAGACGGCACCAGCGGCTAAACTCAATGCGCGTGAACTCATAACGTCCCCTTTCACTTCACTTCGGCAGGTTCGTAATCCCATCTCGTAGTTGGGATTCAAGCATCAGAAGGGTATTAGCGTGGCGGCGCTAACACTATCAATAGAAGGCAGTAGATACTTTTTGGAGTTTCGGTACCTGGATGGTGATAGCGCGTCTTCTCAGCAGCTCGGTTTACAGCATCCCCTCACCCTGAATCAGGCCTTATACCGATAGTCGACAAGCGCACGCGAGCCTATGGTTCGGATAAGGTGCAACCGCCCCCGCCCCAGCGTGGCGAGGGTCCATCTATCGTGGTTCCTGGTATTTACCGATAGACGTGTGAGCCTGGAAGGTCGCTCCGGATGACATTTCCTCTAATTCTGAACCCGCTATTTCAAATGACGGCTGCTTTCGTACTTTTCTTTGCGGCGTTCATTACGCTCTTCTCATTCGGCATCGTGTGCGCGGCAGTCGGATGGGCGCTATATCGATGCACCGATCGCCTTGCTGTCCTGATCGCTCAGTCTCGGCAAGCTACCTTGCCTTTTACTGCGGAAGCTGACGCCTCGCATGCAGAAGCAGAATCGCACTCTTCCGCGGACCGTTCCTACTGGCAGAATTCGCGTCCGGACTCAGACGTGGCAGGGATGCGCGATCCATCCGCTCGATCACGTCCCGTCGCCGGCTAAGAAATTCGCTCCGAACGAACTCTGGCCTTTCCACCTTTCCACTTCAGGACGAATTCCGAATTCGTCTTCAGTATGCATAGCAGGCACCGCCCGATTTGCGATACGCTCTGAGTGATTAGTCTAGAGCGATCCATGAGCGATATTTGGTACACCCGCTACGAGAGCCCGCTGGGCCCGACTCTGCTTGCCGCGGATGAACGGGGCTTGCGACTCATTAGTTTCGCTGAAGGTAAGCGTCCCGAACGCCCTGAATCGAATTGGCGCAAAGATTCGATGCCCTTTCAGGAAGCCATCCGTCAGTTGCGTGCTTACTTTGCAGGTGAGTTGAAAGACTTTGACCTGCGTTTGTCGCTTATCGGCACTAACTTCCAACTTCGCGTCTGGCACGCACTTCAGACGATTCCTTACGGCGAAACGATTTCTTATGGTCAACTGGCCCAACGGATCGGAAGTCCAAAGGCCGCAAGAGCAGTTGGTTTGGCGAACGGATCCAATCCGATTCCGATTGTCGTTCCGTGCCATCGCGTCATCGGCAGCAATGGCAGCCTGGTTGGTTACGGAGGCGGCCTTTCAAACAAAAAAGCGCTGCTTGCGCTCGAAAGCCGCCAGCGCCGTCTGCATGCGTCCGAAATCGAAGCGCACGGCGAATGGATAGGACGATAATTTGCGGATTATTGATCCGACGCAAACAATTACCAGGTCCATCATCGCAATCGTGACGCACATGATCTGCGTGGGCCTGCCGATTTCACCGATGGTGCGCTGGTACTCGCTTGTGCGCTAGCTAGCTTTACCGAAGCGATTCAGCGTGCGGTGCCGCACCTTACCGAACGTGCGGTTCAAGAAATGGTTTCGCGTAAGAAATGGCAGCATGGGAGCGCGTCGTTTTTCTACCCGGGTTCGCGCTCGCACTAACCGCGCATCTTTGCCAAAATGCGCCAGCGCTGCATCGATTGTGTCGATCGCTTTCTCCCGCCGTCCCGCAAGCGCGTAAACTTCTGCCAGATTCAAGTGAAACTGGCACTCGCTGCGTCTCAGCTGCACCGCGATTTCGCAGAGCTCTGCAGCCTCGTCCCACTTGCGCTCCGCGCGCGCGATCGACAAACCTAAGAACGAAAGATAAAAAGGATTGTGTTTTTCGGATTCAAACGCCCTGCGCATGTGTACGAGGGCTTTCTGAGGATAACCGGTTTTCAGCGCCTTGAGACCTTGTCTGAACTCGTCGACGAGGTCGGGTTCGGCCTTGACCATGGCACTCTCCGCTCTCAATCCGAGATTCCCCGGAGATTTCTGACACAGACGTCACGGGCGGGGTGACCCACTCTATAAGTATCGGACGCGGGAAATCTACTGTCCCTTGGGACAGTTTTAGAGATTCAGAACTGAAGTTTTGTAGATTCAGAACTGAATTTGCTATGGGAATTTCCTCCTTCGCGTTCTCTTAGCCCTCGAGGTCAGACTGTCACAAAGTACTATTGGAGACCTACCTGCGCTCCGCAACAATGGAAGCGTCAGCTAATTTCTTGTGAATCCGGGTATGCCGTTTCCACAGGCTCCGGACTTGGGGCACAGGATGAAAGCTCGAACCCTCGTGTTGTGTGTTCTCGTCGCTGCCGCCGCTACTTCTGCGCGCGCCGATTCCGCCGGCTATGCGCTGTGCGGCGCCTATGACGCTTACCTTCTAATCTACAAAACCACCGAGAGATTTGAGGAACTCGGCAAGTTACGGTGCAGCGAGAAAGTTGAAATCCTGGGCCAAAAGGGCAACTTCGCTCAGATCCGTACTATCGATGGACGAACTGGTTGGGTGCGTCTCACCGACCTGTCCGATACGCTACCGCCGCCGCAACACGTATACACTTTGGGCCTTTCGGAAGCTCCTAAACCCGTCGAGCCTAGCACTCCGAAGCCGCCGGCCTCAGCGCTGACGACCGACGATGTTCTGGCGATGCATGCGATGCACCCGGGCTCGGATTTCCTGCTGAAGAAAATTTCGTCGAACCCGTGCGCTTTCGATATGACGCCTTCTCAGATTCAACGACTTCGAGCCGCGGGCGTCTCTGACAGAGTAGTTCTTGCAATGCTTCAGGTGCCTGTTGCGACGGGCTCGCCGGCACAGAAGGTGCCCGAGGGCATTGACGTCAAAGTCCCCGATGGCACTGCATTCGAGGTGGAACTGAAGGGCAATGTTTCCTCTGAAGATGTGCAGGAAGGAACAATCGTTGAAATGGAAGCTGCCGAGGATCTCGTTGTGAACGGCGTACCAATCGTCGTGCGCGGTTCGGAAGCGCGCGCTCGAGTCCTCGCAGTTAGGCCGGCTGGATCACATGGCGGTGCGGGAGTGGTGGCATGGTTTATGCAAGATATCGTCGCCACAAATGGTGAACGAATTCCTTTGAACTTTGCGGTGAAGCAACCGGGCAACGAACGGCCGAAAAACTTTGAAGGCTATCCGTACTTCCTATCCGGATTTCACAAAGATACTCCTGCAATCAAGGCGAGCGACAAACGATTCCGCGTCGTGGTCCACGGCGACGCCATCTTGACCGTCAATCAATCACTGACGGCTGCTCTGCCAAAACGTAAGACGCAATCGATACGCCACGTCTCCACTCAACCCGCGGCGCAGCCAGAATCGGCGGCGCCTCCGCAAGCGGCCGTCCCAGAAGAAGCAAAACCATAGCAATCACTTTTGCGCGCCTTCCAGATTGCGAAATGTTCAGTTCACTTCGCTCTAACCACCGAAGAAATTGCGGGCGAGGAAGAGGACGTTAGCAGGGCGCTCGGCGAGGCGACGCATGAACCACGGATACCAGAACCTACCGTAGGAAATCAGGACGGCTGAGCGATAGCCTTCTTGCGCGAGGCGCAATTGCTCGGCACGCTGAATTCCGTAGAGCATTTGAAATTCGAGCCGGTTCTTCGGGACTCCTTGCTCAGCGGCCCACTGGATAAGGCTCGCGATCAATGCACGATCGTGGGTGGCGATCGCGGCCCGCACGCCCGCTCTGCGAGCTTCCGGGCTTAGCAAGCGCTTCGCGAGTTCCATATAGCTTGCATCCACATCCTTTTTTTTCGCATATGCGATTTCGGCAGGTTCGTTGTAGGCGCCCTTCACGAGGCGAACGGCTGCGCCAATCGCAATCAGAGAATCCAAGTCCTTCTGCGTGCGATACAAATACGCCTGAACGCAAACGCCAACGTTTGCATACGCTTTGCGGGCGCGCAGATAGATTTCCAGCGTGACGTCCACGTAGGGGCTTTGCTCCATATCAATCCAGAGCGTTTTGTCCGGCGGCGTGGCTTCGATCAGCTTGGCGAAATTCGCAAAACACGACTCGCGGTCGAGGTCAAGGCCGAGCTGCGTGAGCTTCACGGAGACTTCGGTTGGCAGGGCTGCGGTGCTAATCCGCTGCAGAACGTCGAGATAGTGGCGTGTGACAGATTCCGCCTCGGCTCGATCCTCGATATTTTCGCCGAGGTGCGTGACGAGGGTGGCGATGCGCTTTTCCGCCAGTTGGCGCGCGGCCGCGAGAGCATCGTCAATATTTTCGCCGGGCATGAAGCGCGTGACCGTGCGGCGCAAGAATCCGTAACGCGGCGCGTTCTTGCGCATCCACGGGCTCGCGGAAGCCATCAATATCGCGCGGCGCATCAGGCTCATTCGTCGTTGTCTTTCGCCGGAATTTTATTGACCCGAACTGAGGACCGTCACGAAGCGATAGTAAAAGTCCACGCCCGCATAAAAGGACCAGACCTCGAGGCGCTCGTCGCGGCCGTGAGACCGGTCTTCGTTGGGATCCATCCACGTCCCGGAAATTCCGTAGGTTGGAATTCCCGCGGCACGCGAGTAAGCGCCGTCCGAAGCGCCCGTTTCCATCACCGGCACAACCGGTACGCCAGGCCACATTTCCTGTGTGACTTTCTCGAGGGCTCCCATCACATCGGGACGCAGCGGTGAAGGGGGATTTGTTTGCGCAACGATTCCGCCGGTAAGGACGGGTGTTACAGAAATTTTCGGATCGTCGAGAACTTTCACAAGCGTCGCCTGAACTTCTTCCACCGAGTGTCCCGGGAGGATGCGGCAATTCACGTTGGCGCGAGCCATTTGTGGCAGCGCATTGTTGGCGTGGCCGGCATCGAGCCGCGTAGCAACACAGGTGGTATGGGTGATGCCATTGTAAAACGGCTTTTGCGATAGCCGCTCGACCGCGCCCGCATCCGGAGGATTTTTCAAAACGGCTTTCATGTCTGCGCCGAGGTCGCCGCCGGCGATTGCGGACATGTGATCGAGGTAGGCGCGCGTCACCTCGTTGGTCTCGAACGGAAATTTGTAATGCTTGACGCGCGTGAGTCCTCCGGCCAGCTCGTAGATTGGATTCTCGGCTACGGGAAGTGAGCTGTGGCCGCCCGGATGTGTGACTTTGAGTTCGAAATCCTGATAGAGTTTCTCGCTCGCCTGAATTGCAACCATCGATTTCTTCCCGTTTACCATCTGGAACGTGCCGCCGTCAGGATTCAAGATGAACTCCGCGTCAATCAAATCACGATGATTTTTCAGCAGCCAGTTGACGCCATTCGACTGTCCACCCTCTTCGTCGGCGGTGAGGGCCATGACGATGTCGCGATCCGGTTTGTAACCTTCCTGTTTCAGGCGAATCATGGTCATCATCAGGAACGTGTCGCCGGATTTCATGTCGATCGAACCGCGTCCGTAAAAGTAGCCATCCTTCTCGATGAATTGAAATGGATCGACGGACCAATCTTCGCGTCGCGCTTCAACCACATCGAGATGGCCGATCATGAGAATCGGTTTACGCGCGCCCGTGCCGTGAAGCCGCGCTACCAGATTTCCTTTTCGCGAATTCGGACCGCCGACAAAAATGTCGCTCTCAGGGTAGCCTGCGTCGCGCAGGCGCTTGGCCATGGCTTCGGCAGCGACAGTGGTGCTGCCGACGGAATCAGTTGTGTTGATTTCGATAAGCTGCTTGTAGATGGCGCGCGCGAGTTGGTTTGTGGCATCGTTCGTTTGCGCCCTCAGCGATACAGGAATTGCAAGGCACACAAAAACCACGAAAGCCAGGATCTTTCGGGGTGTCATTGGGTCTCCTGAGTCAAGAAGGGGGAGACTATCAAAGTCCGCCGCGCGATGCCAACTCTGACCGCCGGGCAAAAGGTCCGTTTTGTCTCGACCAGAAAAGCGTAACTCGTGACTGGTGACTCGTGATTCGTGAAAGACACAACGAAAGGCGCGAGCTGTAACCCTGCGAGAATCCGAGATGCAAAGACCGGTTTTTGTCTCGATTAGAAATTTGGAAGATACGTGATTTGTTGTAGTTGGGCGAAATTCTAATCGCGGTGTCTCGATTAGGTTCTGGAAGCTGGAGGCTAGAGGCTGGATGCTGGAAGAGGAAACCGTAGATGTGGGAAGGTGGGTGGCATGGGGCTGAAATGCGACGCGAGAAATCGTGAAAAATTTGCGATTA
>Ga0209625_1000038_pt1 | contig 25450 bp, 28 predicted proteins | sample JacPin_JW_Ref_M2_FD_187960 | JGI IMG/M metagenome (GOLD analysis project Ga0209625, IMG submission 187960) | Forest soil microbial communities from Algoma, Ontario, Canada - Jack Pine, Ontario site 1_JW_Ref_M2 (SPAdes) (version 2) | ecosystem: Environmental > Terrestrial > Soil > Boreal...
TCCACCCAACATCAGCCCTAATTTGTCCACGTCATGGAAGGCATCCGGCATTAGGCGATGGTCGCCCACCAAAACCTCAAGAAACGGTGAAATATGTTCGTGGCGGAAAGTCACCTTGGGACCGAACGAGAGGTTGGAGAAGGCCGCGTCGTCAATTCTTTTCGCGAGCCCAGCTTCCCCGCTCCCCCAATGGATGCTGGTATCAAGAGTCAATCCGAACCAACGATTGAAATCATAGGTAAGGCTGGCGCCAGCGCCGCGGGGATTCGCTTCCAGGCGGCTGCTCAAAGGGAGCAATGCTCCTGGAAGCTGGCCGTGCACATCCGCGCCGGGATGAAAGAGGGAATATCCGCCGTAAAGCTCCCACTTGGGAGTTGGCTGGTCCTGTGCTGCGGCGAGAGTGGCAAACGTACACAGAACAGCAATCATCGCCGGCAGCATTGCTAAGACCCGACCAGGATGGCTCTTTGATTGAAATGACATGCGAATATTCCTCCGAACTTCAATAACGCGAGATCATGATTTTCGAGCCTGCCCGATACTGGACCAGCCTCAAGCCAGCCCCACTACCGAGTGCCTCATGGGCAGGGAGGCACATTCACCGGATTGCTGTCCAATGCGACCGCTGCTGAACGATCCAGCGCTCTGCCATTCAGCGTCGCCCCGGTGGTAAGCGTGATGGTTGCATTAGCCATTATGGTTCCTTGAAATAGTGAGTTGGTGCCAAGGGTCGCTGCACTGCCGATCTCCCAGAAGACGTTATGAGCCTGGGCACTGCCGATGAGGAGGACTTGGCTCGCTGGCGTGCCCACACCACCGGCTGCCGTCGTCAATGCAGACCCAACCTTGAAGATCCAGGCAGCATTCGGATCGCCTCCACCGTCGAGGGTGAGGTTCCCGGTTATTCCCAACGTGGTCGTGGCAATATAAATGCCGGAGGGGAGGGTTTGCCCTCCTATATTTGCGGTGAGGGCGGTCCCTACCGATGGCCCTCCTCCTGCGTTCATGGCGGCGTTAAACGCCGTGGTCAAGTCAGTCTGGGCCATCTGGGCAACCGGATCGCCTAGGTGCTCCGTGCCCGTGAATATTCCCGGTCCCAACGTGTTCGGTGCCGATCCAAATCCAGTGATCGAAGCTGCTGGCCATATCCCGATATCTCCGTTAACGACTGTGGGGCCGGTATTGCTAACGGAGGGGGTGGCGCCCAGAATTCCGAAACTGCAGGCCGCTCCCAACGCTATGACGGGGGGCGGTGTTCCGCACGTAGAGGGGGTCGTGAACGTCCACACCTTATTGGCCGCCAGATGATTGCCGAATGTGTCTGCTACCCCGGTGGTGATCGTGGCGGTATAAGGGGTACTTGGTGCAAGAGGGCCCGAGGGTGTAAAGGTGGCAACCATGGTCGCCGCAATGTAGGTAACGGTCCCAGACACGCTCGCCCCGCCGGCGGTCAAAGTAAAAGTATTTGCACCCGCAGAGGTGTTGATCGTCGCAGGGTTCATCGCCTTGGTGAATGTTGCGGTGATCATGGGGGCGTTGTTGGGGCAAACGAGGGTGCCGTTCGGCGTTACGGAGAGCACTGTAGGCGCGGCCGTCGGAGAGGTGGCACCCCCACCTACGTCTGCGTCGCCGCACCCGGCAATTAGGACGGCCAATAGGAACGCCGGGGTCCAAATTTTGCGAACCTTCAATTTGCGCATTAGCTTCTCCTCATCACCCTGTTGCAAGGCGTTCCATACTGCTCACACGCGCCCCGATATATACACAACGTCAAATTTCACTGGTTGTTTAATACAGGACAACGTCCATCAGCGCCCTGACTCATATTCCAATTTGTTTGATTTGCCGTCTGTGCAATATTGAACAAAATCGGCGCATGGTACTAAGTTAGTTCACTGTCCTCTTTTGTACAGTTCCAGGAGGAATCTCCTTGCTAAGGTGGAAGCGGAGCAGCCATTTGGATATGCGCTTCCACTTGAATATGAAGCTAAAAAAACTCAACAAAAATGGAAAGACCGGCGCTTTTGACCCGCAGGCCTTTCTGGATACCGCTGGAGTGGCAAGAAAAATTGCGGAATTTCGGAGAGGCGAATCGATTTATTCTCAGGGTGAGGCAGCCGAGAGCGTCATGTACGTCCAGAAGGGCGGGGTGAAATTCTCGGTCGTGAATGGGTCTGGAAAGGAAGCGGTTGTGGCGATGTTTGGCCCGAGCGATTTTTTTGGCGAGGGATGCATGGCAGGGCAGACGATCCGGATGGGCACGGCTACAGCGATTACGCCGACCACCCTTCTGGTCATCGAAAAAGACGAGCTACTGCGGGTGCTCCACACGGAGCATGAGTTATCCGACCATTTCATCTCGTATATGCTCGCGCACAACATCCGGGTCGAAGAGGATCTGATGGATCAACTCTTCAACTCGAGTGAAAAGCGCCTGGCGCGTACGCTTCTGCTTCTGGCGCGCTATGGAAAACAGGATCAGCCGGACCGCATACTGCCGAAAGTTTCCCAGGAGACCCTGGCGGAGATGATCGGAACCACACGTTCGCGCGTGAATTTTTTCATGAACAAATTCAGAAAACTGGGCTTCATCGAATACAACGGCAAAATCAAAGTCAATAAGTCTTTGTTGTCGGTAGTCTTACACGAGTAAAAGCGAAGAGGTCGTCTCCGGCGGCAACTGCGGCACGTTCCGGGATTCGGCAGAGAAGCCCGCCAGTCAAAGCACGTCCAAGGCGAATGGTTCTTGGGTAGTCATGCGGTGATTCTTCCGCAAGTCATGGATTCACAGGAAATCGAATGGCCCTGCCGAAAATAATGCCCCTCGCTGAGACCGTGGCGCTGATCGAGATGCAATCCCTCGTATTGGAAGAGAAGCCAGTCACACTGACATCTGCACCGCCACGCCCGGCACTCCCTAATAGAATCGCCGTCGTCGGGAATTATCTTCCAAGGCATTGTGGAATCGCGACGTTCACAACCGACTTGTGCGACGCCATTCATGCGGAATACGGTGCGACGGAGCTGCTGGCGCTCCCGGTCAACGACACGGAAGAGGGTTACGACTATCCCAGCAGAGTGCGGTTCGAGCTCTCCGAAGATAATCTCGCTTCCTACAGGCAAGCCGCGGACTTTCTCAATTTCAGTAATGTCGATCTAGTCTGCCTGCAGCACGAATACGGAATATTTGGAGGCTTCGCTGGCGGGCATGTCCTGGAGCTGCTGCGGCACCTGCGGATGCCTTTTGTAACCACGTTGCACACCGTGCTACGCGATCCAACTCCCGACCAACGCGCGGTGATGGAGGAAATTGCGACACTTTCGGACCGCTTGATCGTCATGAGCCAGAACTCTGCAGAGATTCTGCAGGAAGTATTCCAAGTGCCAATCGAAAAGATCGATCTGATTCCCCATGGCATCCCCGATCTGCCTTTCACGGATCCCAATTTCTACAAGGATGGCTTCGGAACGGAGGGGAAGTGCGTTTTGCTGACCTTTGGCCTGCTCTCGCCCAATAAGGGCATAGAAAACGTCATAAAAGCCCTGCCAAAAATCCTGTCGCGTCACATGGATGTTGTATACATGGTTTCCGGTGTAACTCACCCTCATATCCTGCGGCGCGAAGGTGAGAAATACCGGCTGTACTTGCAGGCCTTGGCGAAAGATCTCGGCGTTGAAGCCAATGTGATCTTTCGCAACCGTTTCGAGAGCCCTGAAGACTTGGTTAAATTGATCGGCGCGGCGGACATTTACATCACACCGTACAAGCATAAGGACCAGGTCGTTTCCGGCACGCTTGCCTATGCCCTGAGCGCCGGCAAAGCCATCATTTCGACGCCGTATTTACACGCCATCGAGCTGCTGGACGGCGAGCGCGGCGCGCTTGTGCCCTTTGATGATCCGGATGCCATCGCTGAAAAAACTGTTGCCCTTCTAGACGACGAGACCGGAAGGCATGCCATGCGTAAACGCGCTTACTTATACGCGCGAGACATGGTCTGGAATCGTGCGGCGCAGAAATACATGCAAAGTTTCGAACGCATCTACAACGAACGCCTGCGGAATCCACGCGCCACGTTTTCGGCGCAGAACACAGAAAAAGCTCTCGACCGGCTTCCCGCCATCAAACTCGATCACCTCTATCGAATGACAGACCACACGGGAATGGTGGAGCATGCGGTTTTCGTGGTCCCGAACTATCCCGAAGGTTACACGACAGATGACAACGCCCGCGCATTGATCGTAACAACGTTCCTGGAAGATCTCGGAGTCCGCATGCCCGCGGGCTCAGCCGACTTGGCCTCTCGGTACTTGGCCTTCTTATGGCATGCATTTGATCCAATCACCAAACGGTTCCGAAACTGTCTGGGCTATGAATGCTTATGGCAGGAGCCTGAAGGCTCGGAAGACAGTCATGGGCGGGCTCTATGGGGGTTGGGAACCGTCCTCGGCAGATCCAAGAAAGCGGGATTGCGGGGAGCTGCGGGGCGTATGTTTGAACTGGCCGTTCCGGCAGCTGTCGAATTCAAGAGCCCCCGCGCCTGCGCCTTCGCGTTGCTGGGATTGCAGGAGTATCTCGATTCATTCCCAGGGGATCGCGCTGCCCTGAGTGCTTCCGATGCGCTGGCAAATCGACTATTGAATTCATACCGTTCCAACCGCTCCGATGACTGGAGGTGGTTCGAAAATGGGCTAGCATACTCGAATGCCCGATTGCCGCAGGCTCTGATACGAGCTGGCGTGCGCGCCGCGAACGAAGACATGGTTTCGGCGGGACTCGAAGCCCTGGATTGGCTGGTCACGATTCAGCGTTGCGAGATGAAGGGCCATTTCGTGCCCATCGGATCGCAGGGCTTCTATTCCAAGAATACCGAGAAGGCCCGCTTCGACCAGCAACCGGTGGAAGCCTGCGCGGTCGTCTCAGCATGCTTGCAAGCCTACCGTGCCACGGGAAAGAGCCGTTGGCGCAAAGAGGCCTGGGTCGCATTCAATTGGTTCTTGGGGGACAACGATCTGCAGATCGCACTCTACGATCCGACTACCGGCGGTTGTCGGGACGGCCTGCACCCCGATCGCGCCAATGAAAACCAGGGAGCCGAGTCTACGCTGTCCTTCCTGATGGCGCTGCTGGAAATGCGCCAGTTGGAGGAAGCCGACGGCACAGAGAAGAATTTATGAAGAGCGGGCGGTTACTTTTTTAGCCTAAACATACTCTTGAAAAACCCTTCCACCAGTCAGTAAGTTTCTCCATGAAGGTCACGATGACACATTATGAAACGCTATTTCTCCGGCACCCTGCCAATCCCATCCTGACGGGAAAGGATTGGCCGTATTCTATCAACAGCGTTTTCAACGCTGGCGCGTCGCTGCTGCCGGATGGGTCAACCATTCTGCTGTGCCGCGTGGAAGATCGCCGCGGGCTCTCTCATTTGTGCGCTGCCCGTTCCGTGAACGGCGTCGACGGCTGGCAAATCGATCGCGAACCAACTCTAGTGCCCAACCCGGAGGAATATCCCGAGGAAGTCTGGGGCATTGAAGACCCGCGCATTACCTACGTTCCGGAACTCAAAAAATTTGCTGTGGCTTACACCTCGTATTCTCGCGGTGGTCCCGGAGTGTCTTTGGCCCTCACGGAGGATTTTCGGCGCTTCGAAAGATTTGGTGTCGTGATGGTGCCGGACGACAAGGACGCAGCGCTTTTGCCGCGAAGGATTAATGGATTCTGGGCGTTGATCCATCGGCCCATGACGCCACTCGGGGCCCACATCTGGATTTCTTATTCTCCCGATCTGCGGCATTGGGGAAGCCACAAGCTCATGCTCGAAGCCCGCCGTGGCGCCTGGTGGGATGCCAACAAGATTGGCATGTCGCCGCCGCCGATTGAAACCTCAAGAGGCTGGCTGATGATCTACCACGGCGTGCGAAGGACGCCTTCGAGCTCTATCTATCGGCTGGGTCTGGCTCTCTTTGATCTTCAAGAGCCGGACAAATGCCTGCTCCGCGGGGATTCCTGGATGTTTGCGCCCGAAGCGGAATACGAACGTCAGGGAGATGTCCAAGACGTCGTATTTCCCTGCGGCTACACCGTGGCAGCGGATGGGGACACTATCAACCTCTATTACGGCGCTGCCGATTCCAGCATTGCTTTGGCGCACGGCAGCATTCGCACTCTCCTGCGCTGGCTGGACACCAACAGTCATTCGGAACATAGCGGCGACCGGCGTCACAAATGATCCCTTGGCAGGAGTGGCAGAAAATTCTCGTTACACGCATTCACAATTGGTTTCACTCAAGGCGCATGGTCGGTACCCGATGATCTAAAAAAGGAAAGGGACCAAACTGCAAGGGTTGGGTGAGGTGACGCGCCCTTGCAGATGGTCCCCGCGGAAGGTTCAGCGGAGCACTCCGCTGAACCATTTTTCTGAAAACTGCGAGTTCGCCGGGATGAGAAAATTCCCGGCGAGCTGGCAACTCCTACCTACTGGTTCGAAGCCCGCTCGGATTCGTTGCGGGGTGCGCTCTTCTGCAAAACGTTGACGAGATGACGGCCTGTACCAGGCACGCTCATATTTTCGCCTCTTACGATATCCTTGGCCTTGATGGCATGGCCATAGACCTGCTCGCTTGCCTCGTCGTCGGGACGAAGCGTAGAGCCTTCGAGGGAAATACCGGCAAACAAACCGCGGGAACGCGAGTAGCTAAGTATCTCGGCTCGCATCCAAGCGTCGGTATCTGCGGAAGCATCACGTCCTTTGGGGCCTGCGGCAACGGAAGCATCGGCGCCCAACTTAACCTTACTGCTTAGAATCGACTCCATGCCGCGGTCATTCATGACCAGCAGGATCAAGTCGGTCGCCTCGCCGCCGATTTGGAAGCCGACACTGCCGCCTTCCAACGCATACATGGCTGGGGCTCCCCAAGGTCCACGGAACTTCTCGCCCGTCCGGCAAACCATCGCGCCGCGCCCGTAGCTTGCGCCTACACCTAATGCAAGTTTCCGAACCGACGGAATCACGATGACGCACTCGGACTTTTCCAAAAGCTCATGGGGAATGTTGTCTGGGACGTTGAGCACTTCTTGCATGACAACGCCACACTCTTCGAGGCGTTTTTGTTCCTTGTTCAGTTTCTCGGCATACATTGCACCTGCTGCGAGCGTAAGACACGCTGCGGTAACCATAAATCTCTTCATCGCTGACCTCCCTGGTCAAAATTTCTCTTGTGGAATTTGCACTTCTTTAGAATCTCTGGTTGAAGGACCTTCAACACCGTTCCATTCACGAGAGGGCTATGCGTTACCCGACTCTCAGGCGGGCACTATCGCAGTCTCGAGCTAAGAACCTTTCTTGCCTCCAATGACGAGCAAGGCAATTCCCCCGACCAGCGCCAGTCCGCCGAGTATTGGCGGAATCGAGACTCGCTCTTGCTTTTCTGCGGTGGCGTGGATGGGCCCGAGATCAAGAACCTTTTCTTGATGGGTATAAGTAAATCCCTGATAGGCGAGGGCTAGCCCACCAAGAATGATTAACAGAATTCCAATCCAACTGATCGGTTTCATATTCTTCGCTTTTGCAACTAAACCATCCTCCTTCGGCCTTGAATCAGGTTAATTACGAAGATGGCCAGAGCCACAAGCAGAAGAATGTGGATGAATCCGCCTAATGTGTAGGATGTGACCACGCCGAGGAGCCAAAGGACGAACAACACTACTAGAATTGTCCAAAGCATGCTGTTCCAATCTCACAAGAGACTAGTGCTTAGTGCGCTTGTGCCGCACCTGGAGATTGTTTCCCGCTGGTTCCCAGCTAACTCAATGCTAGACTGCGCGACCCCGTATGTCTGTTCACTTGAGCACACTTGCCCGTCTGTCTTGCAGTGTTGCGGTTGAATTCGCGTAACGCCATGCCAGTCAGATCAGAATGGACTTCATTGCGAGGCGCCCGGTTCGAAGCTCCGATGGAACGGCAGTGGTCCGCCTGGCCCGTTAGCTTCATTCTCTCTTGCGAATTGCTCCCGCACCATTCCGCCAACTTCGCGGGCGCGGACGACCAGGCGCTTCGGCGCGGGACCTATATAGTAAATCGGGAAACAGGTGAGCAAGGTCAGGTCGTGGCCGGTCGATGATTTCAAGACGCGAATGTCCGTGGGGGCCACGACTTCAATCGACTCCACGCGGTACTCGAAACTGCGCTCTCGTGTCTTGAATCTAATTTCGTCGCCCAGGCGAATATCGCGGAGCGGGCGGAAAAAAGTGTCCCGGTGACCAGCCAAGGCGACGTTTCCCCACTCGCCGGGCAAAGCCGACTTTATAAGGTGACCGACGGCCCGCTTCAAGTTAGCGGGAGAGTCGCCCTGGACAACCATGGCATTTAGCCGCAAGCGAGGCACTTGAATTTCTCCAATCACATCGCCTTCCACTAAGTTACGCGGCTCCGAGAGACGGCCGGCTTGTTGGAATTTTTTCATTTCGAGGGCTTGGTAAGCGTGTGAATCCACAAAGACGAAACCAGCGTAGCCCAAGGCCAGAAGGCCGATGGCCAGGAAAAAGTAGCAAGCACCACGGAGGATATCCATTCGCATTGGCGAGATTGCTCTCGTTGGCCGAGGGAGCGGATTCATCTGGTCTCCGATCCCAACTGCGCTGTCGGCTGCTTCTCGGCCGCAAGCGAGTAGCCCTCCCGGGTTCGTACGTGCAACCTGCCACGGCCTGGTGCACCGACCTTCACTTCTATTTTTCGAAAAGCATCCACGCGCTTCGTGTTCTGCGGTGCATAACCGAGCGTGTATTGCTCGCGAAGATCGCGGGCGATTTGTGTTGACACGTCTGTGACGGATTCGCCTGCGCGCGGGAAATACGCGATTCCTCCCGTATCTTTGCAGAGCCGCCGGAGCAGACCCGGATTTTCTTCCTCGTTATCCGAACCGACTAGGGCGATGGAGTAGATCAAAGCCTGCGATTGGCGAGCCTGCGCCAGTACCTGCGAATACTTTAGATGGCTGGCATTGTCTCCACCGTCGCTGATGATGAGTAGGGCCTTCTTCTCCAGATGCCCGTACTGCAAGTGGTGTAGACCCTCGCTTACGGCATCGTAGAGCGCGGTTCGTCCCCGAGCGGAGACGGCTCTCAAGGCTTCCGCGAGCTCCTTCGCATCGTTCGAAAATGCCTTCCCTCTCATGAGTTCAATCAAAACGTCGTCATTGAAATCCACCACGAACATTTCATCTTGTGAGTTGCTCGAATGCGCGAAGGAAGTCACTGCCGCGACGACATCGGGGAGCTTGGCGCCCATGCTTCTGCTATGGTCGACGATCAGCCCGACGGTAACGGGAGTGTCTCCCTCTTCGAATACCGTGAGTTTTTGCAGCTGCCCGTCTTCAAACACGCGAAAGTCTTCCATCTTGAGATGGGAGACAAATGTTCCGCGCCCGTCGGTCACTTTCACCGGCAGCAGGACAAGATTCGCGGACACCGCAATTTTCGTCTGGGCGTCCACGCCGGCCAGCGAACGCTCCATTACGAGAGAGGGAGAGAGGCCGAGTATGCTGAGGAAAATCAAAAAAGGGGCAAGGAACAAGTGTCCTTTGCCCAGACTATGCTTTCGGGGGCTTGAAGTGAGAACCACGAGAGGCTTTCTCGCGGCGCAGGACGTGACCTTGAGATCACGTCCGCGACGCGGTGTGTTGCGTTTGCTTACGAAGCGAGCTTGAGGAAAAGCTTCAAGCCGATAGCAAGGCTGATGGACAACCCACCAAGCAGTGCGATCAACGGCATGGAGCTTGCTGTTTTCGGCAGTTCTTCGGTTTCTTTGACCGCGACCGGCGCAGGAGCGGCGGCAGGCGGAGTGGTCTGGATGACCGTTGCTACTTCCACTTCTTTCTGGTCGGGCGTGACGGCGACGATCGGAACCGTCTTGATCACGTTGTCATCGATGGTGTCAACGGCAACGGCTGGAACGATTACTTTCGCCGTCTGCGCCAACTCAATCGCACGAACCTTGGGATAAACGAATTCCTGACCGAAATTGTCACCAGGATAGAACCAGGCGCGCAGAGCTTCCGGAGAATCGCCCGGTCGTTCGCCAAACTTCATGACGGTTTCGCCCGTCGGTTGCAAACGGTAGTTATTGATGGCCAGGATGGTGGCGATGATCTGGCTGCCGTCCGCGTTGAAGATCTGAACGATGTGGCGGTCGGAAAGTGAATCTAGCAATTGAAACGTGTACGTTCCGGCAGGGAGAATTTTCCCGGGAACTTCCACGGCCTGGCTGAAGGTGACGACGGTTTTCTTGTTCCATGTATCCGCTAGCGCGCTGGGCAGCACCGTAGCGCCCAACAGCGTGACTGCAAATAGACCAAGTAGTGCTTTGAAAGGTTTCATCCGAATTTCCTCCTTGAAAGGGTGTGACTCTTCTAATGCAAGTTTGCGTAGGACTAGTCCGAGACAGTCAGGCGATACAGGGTGAGTTGGATTGCGTGAAAGACTGCTTGTTTTCCTACCAGAACATTTTGTTAGAAAACACTAATTAAATCTGTTCACTTAGGGACACATTCGCGTTTTCTTCGGACCTAGCACGGGTGGGTTTACCGTGAGCGTTGGGGGATCAGGTCACCTGGGATCTCGTCCAGACTCTAGATCAGTGTCACTTTGCCGGGCTGGCAGCGAGAATGGGAGTTGGAGTTACCAACCTTAACTGGTCAAGCGACGCTAATACACTTTGCCAGCGAGTGGCGTCCTTCTTGGTTTCAAGAGGAAGCGAGAGGTCAGAATAGAAGTCCAAGATATTGTCCCGCAGGTCCGCGGACGTGAGATCGAACTTCCGTTCCGCTAGCTGACCTAACAATTTTGCATACGCGACGTCAGTCAAAGAGTACTCGGCTGCCTTGGTTTCTTTGCCAGTGTCAAAATCACGGTTGTCAAGTTCCAGTGAGCCGGTACGAACTTGCTGCAGATAGATACGATATTTGTCGACAGTCGTATTGATGCTCTTGAAATACAGGTCCTCCGTTTGCGGCGTGGGGTTGTTGAACGCCAGCGCCTTGAAGGGGCCAATTTTCGGCATGTATCGCAAGAGCACTGACCACACGCGAGTGCCGAAATCAGCCTTCGTGTAGTCCTTCCCCCACTCTTTTTCATATTCGGAGCGCGACAGCCGGTAGAGGAACTTCTTTTTCTCAAAATCAGGCGTCTCCTTCATCATGTCCTTCTTATGGGTCCGTAGTGCGATCTGCGTCATTTGCGGGATCAACCGGCTGACAGCAAAGCGATAGGAACCGACTGCGAGATCCTCATGTGTCAGCACGTCTTTCAATTCCAGTCCGTAAACGATGGGGAAAGTCCGTTCCAACAAAGGCTTGGACACCTGGAATCCGATGAAATCGTGGTACTGCTGCGACACATAACGATTCTTCGCCACTTGCACCATGTCGAATCCGAACTCCGTCTTCACATGCGCGGTGTGGTCCTCCGCGTACCTCACGGAGTCACCGAATTTTGCCCGCAGCTTGGGATATTGGATGGAGACAGATTTGTTGACCGCCGGATGGCCGGCGATATCCGAGGTATAGTGCGCAAGCGCCCCCAGGGCGAAGGCGTACTCGTTCGCATCCTGGCTCTGCAATATCAACTCGCGAACGAAGTCGCCGCTGCGAACGTAGTGCACCAAATCGCTGAATTCCACGTTGCCGAAGGGATAGTAGCCGAGGTCTTGGATGACGGCGCCGCCATAGGCGTAGCCGTGCGCCTCCTTGAGCTGGTCTTCCGTTAGCCCTGGGAATCGCTGGAGAAGGAGTGGGCGGAGTTCATCGATCCACAACAGGTCTACGATTTGCTCATGGGTCAGCACGGAGTATGCGAACGAAACACCGGCGCACAGGAGCATGACGAGAAGGACTGCCATCACTCGGATACCCCATGGGCTCCAGCCACGACAATCAACGCTTTGAGGGACTCGTATTTTAACTTGGTTTTCTGAGTTCATGGACGACTCTCTTCGCTTCCTTCATTCTCTCTTTGTAAAACGAGGGGCTAACAAGGACTCTTTTCTCTCCCACGCGCACATGTACCTTGATGCCCTTCTTCGACAAGAACAGCGATAAGGCCATGTACGTCTTGATCTCTTTCTCGAGAAACTTGACTGCACGCCGCCTGGACTCATCCATCGCTCACCTCCGGCCTTACAGACGCGGCCCTATTTGGAAAAACAGAAAAGTAGGCCGCGGCACACAACAGGCACTTTCTAGCTGCCTCCAATGCGATCGCCCGGACTAATACGTCTTCGCGGTCGGGAGGGCGCAACAATGGCTCTGAACCACCGAATCAATATCTAAATACGCCCAAGAAGCACGAGAATGACGACGATGAGGAGAGCGAGACCTACGCCTCCCGAGGGAACATAGCCCCACTCGCGGCTGTGAGACCATCGCGGCAGAGCACCCAAGAGTGCCAAGATCAAAAATACGACCAAGATAGTTCCAAGCATTGTGTTCGCTCTCCTTTGTAAACTCAGCCGTCGTAATTCGGGGACCCTGTCCCACCGGCGGTTTAAGTCTCTGGCAAATTTCCGGGCTGGGCCGGAGGTTGCCTTAGGGTCCTCGCGCTCGGTAAGCGCTAGTTCAGGTAGAAGCTAATGGCAATGCGATCGCCGGGATATCTGCGGTTGTACAGATAATATCCATCACCGTAGTAATCCACGTACACGTCATCGCTGTCGTACCAATCGTTTGACCAGTATTCTGGCCACGGATCAACCAGACCGAACCAATAACCGCCGTACCGAAAGCGGCGATGCCCGCCAACATACCTCACGGGGAGACTGTAGATACGGAACCCGTGATCCTGGCCATAGTAGCTACGGAAGCGGTCATCCGGAACGCGGTAGCCGTTGTAACCGCCGCGTTGCTGCCAAGTGCGGTGCTGAGACTGCCAGCTATTTGCACGGTCCCCCTGCCAAGCGACCTGCTGTTGGTGTACCTGAGCAGGGCTTCGTTGTTGTGCAGACCTGTAGTCTTGTTGTGGTGTAGAGTTGTTCTGCTGCTGACGTTGTTGGCGCTGCTGATTCTGCTGCCCTCTGGCTTGCTGCTGCTGTTGTTGTTGCGCAGAGTTGTTCTGCTGCTGACGTTGCTGCCGCTGCTGATTCTGCTGTCCCCTGGCTTGCTGCTGCTGTTGTTGTTGTGCTGCGTTGTTCTGCTGCTGACGTTGTTGGCGCTGCTGACCCTGCTGCCCTCTGGCCTGCTGCTGCCGTTGCTGCTGTTGTTTCGGGGCCTGGGCTTGCTGCTGCTGTTGTTTCGGAGCTTGGGCTTGCTGCCGCTGATGTTGTTGCTGTTGCTGTGCAGCAGGCTTGTCCTGCTGTTGCTGCTTCTTCGGTTTATCCTGTTGTTCCTGGCGCGCGTCAGCTGGGACATTCCATCCTAGAATCAGAAATAGTGCGGTTGTACTGAGAATTCCAATTAATTTCATGATGTTGCCTCCACTAAAACCTACTCATTTCTTGGTCGCTGGTCGTTTGAAGCGGCGCTTTACGGCCTAGTTCGGCTTCCTTTTTCCGCCACGCTACCTTCGATTACAGTTACATCGGCCGCGCAAACCTGCGCGCTCCTATTCCTGCACTAACGTCCACGTTGCGTCCGGGTTGTATTCATCGATCGCGCCTGCAATCGACGCCGTCTCCGGACCCAGGTTTTTCTCATAGACACGGCCTTGCTGGTTAACGATGAAAGTCATCACACCGGAGCTCCCCCACTTGTCCGGGAACGCAACGAGTGCAAATCCACCGATCATGTTGCCGTTGATGACGTAATCGTATGGGCCTCCCCGGGCGTGCGGACCCTGACGCGTGAGAATCTTGAAGTAGTAACCGTGGTACGGATTGCGGCTCCGCACCGGAGAATCCACCCTGGTTTGATCTTGGCTCTGATTCGTTTGCTGTACGTTCACCAGATTGATGTTTTGCACTTCGAATCTGCTTTGTTCATTACTCTGGCCGCGGGCTCCGTAGCCTTCGGCGCGAGCCGAAGCGACCAGAATTCCCAATGGACTTGGGTTCTCGCCTTCGGCCGTGTCCCAGTAGAGTCCGTCTCTTTGGCCGGGCGAACTCATGAACCGCCGGGCGTACTCGGCGACGCCATCGTTGTCCTCCCCATTTTCCTGTTGTTGGCCGAAGTATTCCCTTTGAGCCAGCACGTAGGCTCGGCAGGTCAAGATGGTCGACAGCTCATTCTGTCCAACTCGCCGGTTCAGCAGCTCTACCTCGCCGGTCTCACTGTCGAAACGCCATTGGTTTTCTTCTTTCACGATCGGCATGGGGAAAGGCCAATTCTCTGTCCCGATGAGGAGGGTGAAACGCGTGTCATCCACCTTTTCTAATTTTGCGGACTCTTGCACATCGGCGGCGAATTCATCCATCTCCTCGTTATCCTGCACTGGGTCCCCGGAGAACAATTCCGCTTGGTGCTCTGCGCCGAAGATCTCCGCCAGTGCGCCGCGATCCTTCCCTTTTGCTGCGTCGACCAGAGCTCGCATCGCCTCTTCGGGAGAGGCGAAACGCGCTTGCCCCGAAGACTGCACCTGCAACTGCAACTTGTCTTGCGTCTCTCCCTGAGCGGCAGCCAGTGTTGCGCCTGAACTAAGACAAATCGTTAAGCTCAGAGAGAACGCCAGCACCATCGGCGTGGCGAGTGGGAATGCCACCGCGTTCCTGCGTTTCCTGATTTTCATGCGCTTAACCCCTTCCTCATTGCACTCGCTTATGTCGCTCCAGGTGATCTGCTTGTTGCTCATTGCCGCTTCTCCGGCGAAGGATGTGCGGGCTTGTTGCTCTGCGGCTGATTCGCAGCCCTCGGTAAAGGTTTAGCCTGCGGCTGAGGCTGCGGCTGGATGGCTTGCGTTCGGCTGGCCTGGCCTCGTTGGCTCGCCGCATTGGTATCGATAGGACTCTTATTGACCTTAAACGCGGAGGTGGGAGGACTGTCAACCTGTCTCGACGGTGCCTGTGCGGGCTGCATCCTCGGCTGCGGCGCGGGATTGTTCGGAGGGGGCGCGGGCGCCCTGACCTCTGGAGTTGGCCTCGTATTTCGCTCCACGGGGGCCGTCATTTGCGGCGATGGACGCGCTTGCACAGGAGCCACTGCTGGCCGATCCGCCCGCGGAGCGGCAGCGGGGATGTTCGGAGATGGTGCCGACGCCCGGGCGTCTGGAGTTGCCCGCGTATTTCGCTCCACGGGGGCTGTCATTTGCGATGTTGGACGCGTTTGGACAGGAGCCACTGCTGGCCGATCCGCCTGCGGGGCGGCAGGACGAACCTGCGTTGCCTGCGGAGGAACTGCTCCTTGCGCCGGAGCCTGTTGTTGATTCGGTCGGCCGCGATAGGCGTCAATTCTGGGATCCTTCAACTGCGAGCCAACGGACGGATTATTCTGCTGCGCTGAGGGCGGTCTGTCCGTACGCACCGGTTGGTTCGTGTTGGCTGATGTATTCGCGCTCCCATTTGGAAGCGGCATGTTAGCCGGCTTGGCGGCAGGCATGTTCGCAGGCTGCGTGTTGCTTCTCGAATTCGGGACCGCTGCTGCGGACCCATTTGGTGCTAACGCTGGATTATTTTGCTGCGCTGACGGCGGTCTGTCTGCACGCACCGGCTGATTCGAATTGACTGATGTATTCGCGCCGCCATTGGCAGGCGGCATGTTGGCCGGCCTGTTTGCTGGCGCATTGGTTGGCTCCGCCTGTCTTGCAGCAACTGGCTGGACCACAGGACGGTTTGTGCTCGGTGTCGCCGCCTTGCCGGGAGGTGCCTGTTTCACGAATGGTTGTGTTGAGGCCACAGTCGTCGTACGCAAAGTTTGAACTTCGTGCTGAGCGAGCGGCTGGCCGGGGTGCACCGCGAGCGCTTGTTGTTGTTTTGCAAAGGGTATTGGTGGTGGAGGCGGCGTCGCCTTTGCCACCACGGTCCGATTCGCCGTCGCTGCCGGCGGCTGCGCTACATGATTCGCACTCGAGGCTGAAGACCCGAGGACACTGCTCTTGATTGGTGCCACAACCGCCCTCGAACTTACGGGCGCAGCGGCGATCTGCTGCGCGTTCACCGCCACGGCAGACTTGGCGACCGTTTGCGAGCCCACAAAGGCAGTTCGCGGGACGGCAGTCACTCCCCCCGGGACGGTCTTGTTCACGTACTTGATATTCGTGTTGTTGCTGTTTGTGTTGTTGACGGTCGTATTGTTGATGTTCGTGACTTGGTTGTTGTATACATTCGTGATGGTCGTGGTGCTGACGTTCGTGTTGCTGACGTTCACGCGGTCCACGTAGCCACGGCTGCTGTTATACCCGGGCACATATACTTCCCTCGGGCCCAGCGGGAACCATCCCACATTGCCGCGGTCACCACCGCCGCCTCCAACTGATATCGACAGTCCAAAATTCGATCCCCCGATGAAGGCCACGAGCGCTGGCGCATACACAGGCTCTATGGCGATCGGCCCAGGCACCCAGCACCAATCTCCGCGGGAGGATATCCAGCGGCCGTAGTGAAACGGGGCGTAACCCCAGGGAGCGTCGTCAACCCAAGTCCAGCCCCATGGTGAAATCCATGCCCAGTGGCCGTCGTGATAAGGAGCCCATTCGCGAGAAACACGGGGCGTCCAAACGTTTCCGTAGGTAGGGTCATCACGCCAACTGCCGTTGTCGTCCAAGTCTTCGTAACCGACGACGTCGGGTGAGACGTACCGTGTTGAGTGCGAACCATCATCATGGCGGTCGCGAGTAACTCCCCAATTGTCAAATTCATCGGCGCCGCCCGCGCTCACGACGTTAGCACTGATGGAGTCCGTGCCGGTGAACGTGCCTGTCTCACCGGAATGCACCGAGTAAGTCTGCCCGCCGCCGGTCGCTTCACCTTCTCCGCTGCGCACGGTTACAAATGTCGAGTTTCCATCTTCGCTGGCTTGCACTCGATATTGACCGGGCCGCAAGATGGAGAACGCTTGATTGGGCGTGTCCACTTCAAAGATTTCGTCCCTGCCGAGCCGTTGCACCCGAATGTCGAGAATTCCCTGCGTGAGTTGAAGCTGCACTGTGCGGTCATCTAGATTGAGGAAGGAGAAGCCTGTGTTGTTATCCAGACGGATCGTCGCGGACCCAATGCGCAATTCTGCGCGTGCGTCGGTGTCGGCCCAAAGCTTGTCGCCCGTCGTCATGGGCCGGTTTACAACCGCGGAGACCCAATCCGGTTCTCCCGCAGGCTGGAAAGAGACTGCGCCCTGGACGTACTTAAGCCGCGCCACGCGGCCGGGAGGATCGTTCTGATCCGCGGCAGCGTTTTGCGCCAAAGACAGCGCCATTAGCGCAGCCGCAACTAGCATGCTCGCCAGACTCATCGTTTGTTTCCATTTGCGATTCATAAGCATCGACCTTTCTCTCTCATCTTATTTCTCGCTCAGCACTACTCTCAGGGCTGCACCGGTTTCGATTTCTTGCCCGCTGATTCACGTCGGTTCGTTTGTCAGCCGACGTGGATACGGGAGAGAGAATGAAATAGTCCAAATACGTTCAAGAGCCACAGCACCACGACAATGACCACGACTGCGTTCAAGATCGACTTGATACTGCCCGCCATGGGGATGAAACGATTCACCAGCCACAGCAGAAATCCCACCACGATCAGGGCTATCAGAATTTGTATGAGAGGCATGTTTTTCTTACCTTTCTGTCTGTGCTGCGAGACACTCCTGCGTCGGCCCCGCGAATTGTTGCAGGCTTTGTCTGGCGCGGAGAACGTGCCGCCTTGCTTCAATTCAGCGAAGGGAAGGACTATCGATCCAGGCAGGCCGTGCTATTAACCTGTTGTTCGACGTCGTTAGCGCTCGTGCGCGTCGTGGAAATCAAGCTGCCGGGGATGGGCTGGCCGAAACTACCGTCCTTTTTCCGCAAAGCAGTCCTCGGCCCATTTTCCACCGCGTCTGCGCGAGACTCTCGCTACGCGGCCCATCGCAGAATCTTCTGGGGTGCCTTCTCCGCAGTCACGAACGGCGGTATAGGAACCGGCAGCTGCGTCGAAATGAGCCCTATCTTCACGCCTGGAGGATTTGTCATCGCTTCATGATTCCGAGCCAGGCGATTGTAGTACTCCGCGGTGCTGGCCATGTCCTCGGGCCCGAATCTTGGTAATCGAGGACGAAACAAAATATATAAAGACTGAAAAAGCAAATTCATTTGCCCCCTGCGCCTCCGCTACTTCCGGGCTCGGGTGGATGTGGCGGATCTAACTGCGTTAGCTTGCGACCTGAATCCTAGACTTCTTTAATTTGGGTGTCTGTCCTCTTATATACAGTTTCGCAATTTGTTTGCGCACGGGCTGTCCGTTAGAAAACCCGCGAGCGGTCCGGGTGAATTTATACTCGCTTCTGATCGATGTCACGACTGGTCTTTCCGCAAATACAGGAATGTCCGGCCAGATCATCTGGGCAAGCCGGTTTCCCTTAGTCTTGTCGCGAATCAGAACTGAGGAGTGTTGCGCGAGAGACCAGAGGGCTGTCCCCACTGTAGAATTGTCCGTTGCAAAAGCCCTCTCTAACGTGAGGAGGCGGAGGAGCATTTCGAAGGAGAATCTATACAAGGTAATCACATTCAATTAGTACACTGTCGGTACCTAAAAGGTTGTTGCATCGATTGGCATGTTTTTGCTAGACTATCTTTTGAGGGCTGTTTCATGCACGGAGTTACGATCAATAAAAAATCCAGGAGTGTGTCCGCAAACAAAGGCGCATTCGATGCCCAGGCCTTTCTCGATTCGGCCGGCATCGCGAGAAGAGTTAAAACTTTTAAGAGAGCGGAAATTGTCTACACTCAAGGTGATGCCGCTAAGAGCGTTCTGTACTTACAAGAAGGCGGTGTGAAGCTCTCCGTGGTCAGTGAAGTCGGCAAAGAGGCAGTCGTCGCCATTCTGGGACCGGGTGATTTCTTTGGTGAGGGCTGCCTGGCAGGCCAGCCTATTCGCATGGGGACGGCTACCGCGATCACGCCCACCACCGTGATGGTCATTGAGAAGAGTGAAATGTTCAAAGTGCTTCACGAGCAGCATGCCCTCTCCGACCGCTTCATCACTTTCATGCTGGCACGGAACATTCGAATCGAAGAGGACTTGATCGATCAGCTTTTCAACTCGAGCGAGAAGCGCCTCGCCCGCACTCTTCTCTTGCTCGCCCGTTACGGCAAGGAAGACCAGCCCCACGGATTGGTCCCCAAAGTATCGCAAGAAACGCTCGCGGAAATGGTCGGAACGACACGCTCGCGCGTCAATTTTTTCATGAATAAATTCAGGAAGCTCGGTTTCATCAAATACAACGGTGGTCTTCAGATTAACACTTCGCTGTTGAGCGTCGTGTTGCACGACTAACTCAAACCCCCGTCTCCCTACTAAATGGCGCGGCTGAAACTCACGCTTGTTGGTTTGCTGCGAAGCCGGGAATTTCGCATGCTTGAAATCTAGTTCGTGGAAACCGGCCATTCGCGCACGTGGTCTGACTCTGGCCGATTCCCACGCATGCCGCAATTACCTTGATCGTCTGCTTCTTTGTCTAGCTTGATCGCGATTCCGGCCAGGCACTTTGCCCGCTCAATCAGTTGGAATTCGCTGGCAGACGGGCTGCGTGAAGTGCAACAGTACATGTCCAGAGATCCAAGCAGTTCGTCATTATCCGCGAGAACTCTTGCGGAACAAAAAGTATGCAGACCAAAAAGCGTTGCGTTCATCGCAATCTCGGCAAGCTCGCTTGCATCCTCCGTAGGGAGGGAAAAAAGCGAAACCACGTTGCCAATCTGGCAATCGAGGGCGCTGCAGATTCTGTTCAGTACTTCCGGAAGGGGCCCATGGATGGAAATCGATTGAAGAAGTTGTTCTTCCGTGTTCAACAAATATTCGATTTTGTCGTCAAAATCGCGGCCGGCTTGGGGTGCTTGTGGCCTCTCGCGCGTTCCGGAATCAAATTTGTTCATTCGACTCTCCCTTTTCCTGCGTGCGTTCAGGTCAAATTAAGCTTCGTCAAAGTGCTGCCCGGTTGTGGGCGCTGTCTATTCATGCAGCGCTCCCCCGGCCGATGCATATGGATATCCCCTGCACGTGGCGCAACTTACTGGCTACAGTCTCGAAATCCTCGGCCCGCAGCGAGTATGCTCGGATCGCCTTGGAAGCGATGTTCGATTCTGCACATTTGCTTAAGTCATTCGAATTAGCGCCCGGTCAGGACAAACCCAGGCATTCCAATAGGTTACGGCTTGCCGCGCTGGCGCAGATTTCAGGAGAGAGCCTGGGCACGAGGGAGAGGGCGCTTGCGTTTCCACTCGTAGTCCTTGCGCAACTTGGACTGGTGTTTTTTCACTTGGGCTTCGAGTTCGCTGAAGGCTTTCTTGCAACTGGCCCGCATGGTGGCCCCGGTGCCGGTGGCGTGCAGCGTTCCGGTTGGCAGCGATAAATTCAGCGAGCAGGAGCTCTCGTCCGTGCGTGGATGCTTTGAAAATGTGCCGTGCAATTGCACGAGATCCGGCGAGTAACTCTGGAGCAGTCTTCCCAGCTTATCAACGTGACGCTCGACTTCGACCTCGACCGGTTTGTGCGACTCGACATGCTTGTAACTGATGGAGAGTTTCATGTGTGCACCTGTAGGGAAAGCTGCGAAAGAGGAGGAGGACAACGTTCGGCTGATTGCACCACATCGAAGAAAAGCATAGCAGCCTGAAAGGCTGGGGGCAACGGCGACCGGAATTCTTGACCTCGGGTGCGTTGACACTTCTCCTCCCTTCCCTCTACTCTGCTGTCGGCGTACATCGCGTGCGCCACTTCATGCCGCAGCGCAAATCACAAACTACACCTCGGCCGGACGAGACCAGTTCTTCGGCCAGTGCCACGACTGGCAGTATTCTGCGTGTGGGCCCTGCGGGCTGGTCTTATCCCGACTGGGCCGGCTACGTTTATCCGTCTCGCCGTACCAAAGGATTTCACGAGGCGACCTATCTCTCGGAATTCCTTGACACCATCGAGATCAACACTTCGTTTTACCAGCCGCTGAGTCCGGACCACGCGGCGCAATGGATCGACCGTGTGGAGGCGAATCCGCGTTTTGTCTTCACCGCCAAGCTCTGGCAACGGTTCACGCACGACATAGGATCCACGACATCTGCTGCGGATGAGCGCGCCGTTCGCGCGGGCTTCGATGTGCTTCGGGCGGCGAACAGGCTCGGCGCGGTTTTGCTGCAATTCCCTTTTTCGTTTCATCGTACGGCAGAGACCGTCGCGTACCTCTCGGCCCTATTAAAACGCTTCGCTGACTATCCCCTGGTCGTCGAAGTTCGCCACGCTTCGTGGGATTCCCGAGAAACGCTGGATTTCCTGCGCAACTGCAGCGTCAGTTTCTGCAACATCGACCAACCCATCATCGGGCGTTCGCTTGCGCCCTCTGCGCAGGCCACCTCGCCCGTCGGGTACGTCCGGCTTCACGGCCGGCGCTACGACAGATGGTTCAGCGACGACGCAGCGGTCCCCGCGCATGAGCGTTACAACTATCTTTACTCGGCCGAGGAGCTTGCGCCGTGGGTTACGCGTGTCCGCAAAGTCACAGAACGGGCCCGCGAGACGTTCGTCATCACCAACAATCACTTTCAGGGCAAATCCGTCGTCAATGCCCTGCAGCTCATCAGCATCTTGAAAGGATCGAAAGTGAAGGTGCCTGAGCCGCTCCGTCGGCAGTATCCGGAACTCGAGGCCATTGCCGACACACCGCCCGTTGAACCAATGCTGTTTCCGATGACAAGAAGAAGTAAGGACATAACGAAGTAAGGATAGACGGGTAGAAGTTCTCGTATGGAACACCCGCAAAAAGAATCAAGAGGCAAAATCAAGTGCCTGTCCCACCCACCTATGAAACAAGGGTTTGCGAGCTATTTTTCTATCTGCTCCACCGGATTAATCTCCCACCAGTGAGTCCCCACTTTGGCTTCATATCGGGTGATCCCCTTAACGGTGATCGGCTTTCCGACTTGAGGTATCTCGCATGGAATCTTCGGTATGCACTTAGACATGATGCAGTGCGCCCGGTCCATGCCGACTGCTTTCGGGCTTTCACAGATGCGAATGTCCGTGTCCCCGTCGTCTCGCTTTATCACCTGAGTGACGAAGCCACCCACAGCCGCATGGGTTGCCATTTTGTCAGTCCAGCGGTTCGCATCTTCGCTAACCAACTCACTGATCGCTAGTTCGACATAAGCCCGCTTCGACGGTTGCTCGCCTGACGTCGCAGATGGGGTTGCTGATTTTGCGGCAGCACTCGAACTCTTCCTTGAAGCCAGTTTCTTCTCGGCGGTTTGCCCGGCCCACAGCATTGGAAAGGCCAGCAGGACAACAAACAGAACGACAACGGACTTTCGCATTTTGCACCTCGCGGAAAGCTTCCCAAGACTGATGCTAAAACCATGATAAATGGCGCGAAACGACACGACAGCGAGTTGTGAAGCGGAGTAATCCAAAGGGTAACTGGACTTCCGTAGGGGACCGAGGGAGTCGTCACGCGGTGCTCGTTTGTCCGTTTTTTTTCATCTTGTTTTCGCTTGCGGCGGCGGCGTCAAAAATGGACGACGAAGCCGATCGAGAGGCGCGCGCAATTGGCGGTCTGGCCGGAGTTGCGCAAGCCGACGTAGTCCAGTTGAGGGCGCAAAGCGAGGTGCGGAAGAAGGCCGATATCCACGCCGCCGCCGAGGCTATATGCAAATTGGTTGGACGAGCCGCCGCCGGAACCGGCGGTCAAACGCGACCCGCCAAGCAGGAATTGCGCAAAGGGACTGAATTTGGAGGGATTGCGCAAGGAAACGCGTGGGCCGAAGAGATAGGTGTAGGTGTTGAAGGAAACGCCGCCGGGAGACGCGTGGTAGCCGCCGAAGTCGCCGACGATACCGAGCCACTTGTTGGGGTTATAGGCGAGAGAGCCGCTGACGCCGTTCTGGTTTAAGCCCCCGGAACCACCCAGGCGGAAATAGGAGTAGCCGATGGAGGCGTCGACAGACTGGGCGCGAGACGAAAGGGGGAAGAGTAACAGCCCGAAGCTAAGCAGGAGCACGCGTCTCATAGGAATCGATCCTTTCGAGCGTGATTAAGCGTTGAAAAGCCGAGCCGGAAGGGCGCGGTAAGGGCGGGTGGATAGGCGTCCCCAACGGCAGATACTATTTTAATGCTGCGAGGGAGGAATTGGAGAAGGATGGAGAAGAGGATTCTTGGGGCGCAATAGCGGGGCTGGCGGTATGATGCGGGCGGTCGAGCGGAAAATTTTGGAGGACTACAGATGAGCGAGAAAACTAATTTTAATGGGCTGGTTCATTCGTCAACGCGACGGCAATTGATCGCGGGCGCCGGCATCGCGTTTGGTGGGCTGGCCCTGGGTTCAACGGGGGGCTGGGCGGAGGCCGCGGAGGAGATTTCGCATGCGGCGGAATCCATCCACCAGGAACCCGTTTTTAAGGCGAGCCGGAAACGAGTTTACGAAGCGCTGACGGACGCCAAGCAGTTCGATAAGGTCGTGCAGCTTAGCGCGGCGATGAAGTCCGGCATGGCGCCGGGAGCCAAGCCCACGGAGATCGGTCGTGAAGCGGGCGGGGCGTTCGAGCTATTCGGGGGCTACGTCACGGGAAGGCACCTAGAGCTGGTGCCGAACGAGCGAATCGTCCAAGCATGGCGAGCGGGAGGCTGGGATCCCGGAGATTACTCGATTGCGAAATTTCAGCTCGTCGAGCAAGGGGCCGGAACCAAAATCGTGTTTGACCATGCCGGATTTCCCAAGGGCAAAGCAGGGCACCTGGCGGAGGGATGGAAAATGAATTATTGGGAGCCGCTGGAGAAATTCCTGGGTTAGACGATGCGCCGGGGCAAGAGCGGATTGAGATGCATGGTGAGATCGTAGACAGAGGCGCCGCAAGATTCGGAGACATCCTCAGGTCGCGAGCCTGGTTGCCAATCGAAAAACGTGGCGACGTCACCGATCTTGACGCGCTCTTCCCTTCCCAGTTCGACGATGCAGTGACTCGCTGAGACCGATGCAATGACGGGGTAAAGATCGCCGTTGATGCGGACCTTCGCACCTTTTTCGCGCGAGAGCGCGGCGGCGCGAGGCCAACCGTCGGCGTGACCCACAGGCAGAGTGGCCACCCAGACGTCGTCCTTGGCGATGTAGGCGCGGTTGTAGCCGGCGCTGTCGCCTTTGGGCAACTTCTTCACGTAGATGACGCGGGCCTTGAGGCTAATCGCGGGGCGGAGATCCATGATCGCGGCGTGGCGAAATTCGTTTTCAGGGTAAATGCCGTAAATCGCCATGCCCGGGCGCACCATATCGAGAAACGCTTCGGGATGCTGGAAAAGACCGAAGCTGGAAGCGGCGTGCTTTTTCCCGAGGGCAACGCCTTCCTTTTCGAGAGACGCGCAGGTTTCGTGGAAACGGCGGAGCTGCTCTTTGTCAAAGTCGGGGTCCTCGGTAAAGGTCATCATCGTTCCTTGGATTTGAACCGACTTGCGGCCGGCAAGATCGCGAATGAGCGGCGGTGCGTCTCGATAAGGCACGCCGACGCGGCCGATGCCGGTGTCGATGCAAATGTGGAGCGGGACGGGCTTTTGCGTCTTGGCGGCGATCTTGTCCAGCCCGGGGCCCAGCGACGTATAGATCATGGGCATGACGCTGCGGGCGACGGCATCTTCGAGGTTGCGCTCGTCGAAAGGGCCAAGGAGGAGGATGGGCTTGCGAATGCCGGCGTCGCGCAGGGAGACCGCTTCGTGGAGTTTGACGACGGCGAGGCCAAAGATTTCCGGCTGAGGCTCGAGGAGTTGGGCAACGTTGGTAGCGCCCATGCCGTAGCCGTTGTTCTTGATGACGGCGAGGATGGGGCGAGAAGCGGCGCGGCGAGAAATTTCCTGGACATTATGGCGAAGGTTTTCATGGTGAAGTTCGATCCAGGGATCGAAGGAGGAATCTTTCGACGCGGTTGCCCCAGACGATTGCGCGCCGGCGGGGAATGCTGGGGAAGCAGCGAGGAGGACGGGGAGGGAGAGACCGGCTTCGAGAAAGGATCGCCGCGAGGGTTTCATCGAGGAACTACTTTTTGAAGAGGTTTTCGAAGGCTTGGCGAGCGTCGGTGTGGCGCGGGGGGCCAGCAGGGGGCGCGGAACCAGGAGCGGGCGGCTGAGTATAGGAAGTTGGGGCGGTATCTTTTTCGATAGTCATGCGGAATTCGTAAAAGGTGCAGACGTTCTTGGCGTCTTTGGGAGAGATGCGTTCCGGGACTGGCTGAGTACATTCAAACTGCGCGCCGGAATCGAAAAAGCGGCACTGTTTGCAGCAGTGTAATTCGAACTGGCACTTGGGACACGTGCCATTGGGATCGAATCCGGGAGTGAGAACGGCGCCGCAATTAGCGCATCGCGCGCGCGTG
>Ga0209625_1000039_pt1 | contig 25321 bp, 28 predicted proteins | sample JacPin_JW_Ref_M2_FD_187960 | JGI IMG/M metagenome (GOLD analysis project Ga0209625, IMG submission 187960) | Forest soil microbial communities from Algoma, Ontario, Canada - Jack Pine, Ontario site 1_JW_Ref_M2 (SPAdes) (version 2) | ecosystem: Environmental > Terrestrial > Soil > Boreal...
AAAACGGAATTGGCTAATTTGAACTCCATTGTGGCGCGTTTCAGTGATTTCTCGAAAATGCCCGCGCCAAGATTTGAACGGATGAATGTGAATGAATCGCTTCACGAAGTACTGAGGCTTTTTGATGCGCAATTTAATGAAGTCGGGAAGCCGGCCATTACACGCGAACTGTTTCTGAAAGAGGGACTGCCAGAAGTTGATGGCGACCCGGAATTGCTGCATCGCGCGTTTCAGAATGTTGTGTTGAACGCAGTGGATGCCATGCCTACCGGCGGGACACTTACTTTGCGAACCTCCGATGATGACGGAAAAATTCGCGTGGAAATCGCCGATACGGGCAATGGCCTGACGCCCGAAGAATCGGCGCGGCTGTTCACGCCGTATTACACGACGAAACCGCAAGGAACCGGTCTTGGTCTGGCGATCGTGCAGTCTGTTGTGAGCGATCATCACGGCACGGTTTCTATTTCCAGTGAAGAAGGCCGCGGCACGACGATTCGAATTGATTTACCGCAGCGGCAATTTGGCCGCCCAGAAACTCCGCGCGATGAAGTCGTGACCGCAAAAACCGAGCCGAGCCCGTTGGCGGCCGCCTCGGATTAAGACTTCAGGAGCCCGCTTGCCGCGCAAGGCCCACTTGCTTCTTGTTGACGACGATCCCAATACACTGGCTTCGCTTTCGCGCGCGTTTCGCATGGCGGGCCATGAAGTAACGGTTTGCGACAACGCTACCCGCGCGATAGAAACTGTTCGCAGTGAAGCGTTTGATTTGGTTTTTTCCGATGTGGTGATGCCTGGCAAAACGGGACTGGATTTGCTTGAAGAAATGAAAACGCTGGGCATTAGAACGCCCATCATCATGATCTCCGGCCAAGCGAACATCGAAATGGCGGTACGCGCTACGAAGCTCGGCGCGCTGGATTTCCTGGAAAAACCGCTCTCCACCGACAAACTATTGTTGACGATTGAGAACGCACTGCGCCTTACGCGGCTCGAGAATGAAAATCAGGAACTGCGGCACCGCATCGGAAAGCATGAGCTCGTGGGCCGCGGCGCGGCGATGAAAAAATTGTTGGGCGAAATTGAGCGTGTAGCGGCGAGCGAGACACGCGTGTGCATACTTGGAGAAACAGGGACAGGCAAAGAGCTGGTGGCGCGCGCAATTCACGAAAAATCCGCGCGGAGAGAAAATGCGTTCGTCACCTTGAATTGCGCGGCGGTGCCTGCGGAGCTGATTGAGTCAGCACTATTCGGCCATGAAAAGGGCTCGTTCACTGGGGCGGCGGCCAAGCATCTTGGAAAATTCGAACAGGCGGAAGGTGGCACGTTGTTTCTGGATGAGATTGGCGATATGCCGCTGGCGATGCAGGCAAAACTTTTGCGTGTGCTTGAAGAGGGAGAAGTGGAGCGGGTGGGCGGGGACAAGCCGATCCGCGTAAATGTCCGGGTTTTGGTGGCCACGCACAGGAATCTCGAGAATCTCGTCAAAGAAAATGGATTTCGGCAGGATTTGTTCCACCGGGTGTACGTTTTCCCGTTGCGCGTGCCGCCTTTGCGGGAACGAAAAGAAGACATGGCGGAATTGATTGCGCATTTCGCGAGTCAGATTGCTTCACAAAACGGTTGGAAACAAAAATCGTTTGATGAGGATGCGGTTGAAGAGTTGCGGCAGTATAGTTGGCCGGGAAATATTCGCGAGTTGCGCAATGTCGTAGAACGGCTGATCCTGCTATCCGAGGGAGACACGGTAAATGGCGATCACGTCAGGTTGGTGCTTCCCAGTTACGCGAGCACAACTGGAGATGCCGGTCCTGGCGCTGGTGCAAACCATCATGCGGGCAGCAGCACCCTTGCCGAGCGGAGTGAAATGTTCGAACGCGAGACGCTCATTTCTGAGATTCGACGCCAGAATTTTCACATGACTAATGTGGCGCGCGCTTTAGGACTGGAGCGCAGCCATTTGTACAAGAAGTGCCAGCAACTAGGGATCGACCTGCAGGCCATTCGCAAGCCGGCATGAGGGTGCACGTGTCTGCATGTATCGCAACAATCCCAGCCTCACCTCTCTCTCGGCGCATGTGAGAATGAATTCGTGAATCCATGGGTAATCGCCACGCCGATCGTTCTCACCGCGGCGGCGGTGACGGCTTACGGAGCTGTCAGTCCGCATTCCGAATTGTTCGGCCCGACGGTGTGGCGAACCAACTCGCCGCGGAGACTGGCGATTACATTTGACGATGGTCCCAATCCCAAAATCACCCCAGAACTATTGAAGCTGCTAGAACGTTATGAGGCGCGCGTTACTTTTTTTATGGTGGGGCGATTCGCGCAGGAATGTCCGGAGCTGGTTCGTGAAATTGCAAGTCGCGGGCATGTTATCGGGAACCATACTGCCACGCATGCCAATCTTTTCTGGCGTGCGCCGGCGCAAATCAGACAGCAGATGGTGCGATGCAAAGAAGCGATCGGCCTTATTGCCGGGATGACCCCCAAGTGGTTTCGTCCGCCGTGGGGGATGCGCAACCCGTGGGTGGTTTCCAGTGCCATGGGGATGGGTATGCGCACAGTGTTGTGGACCCTTTTGCCCGGCGATTGGCGAGCAAAACCAGCGCTATGGCTGATAAAACGAATGGAGCCCATTGCGAAGCGAGCACAGGGCTTGAGCGTCTCTGGCGATAACTCGGCCGCAGGGCATGGCGACATTCTCTGCCTGCACGATGGGGACTACCGTTTTTTGAATGCGGACCGCCGCGCGACGGTGGAGGCTTTGCAATATTGGCTTCCGCGCTGGCGTGACCTGGGGCTTGAATTTGTTACAATCGACGAAGCGGTGAGCCTTCCCGCGCGATAACCATGGACGAGCGTTCTTTTTACAACGAGAAAGAAGAAGTACGAAAAGTGAAGCTGATTTGCCCCAGCTGCCGCGGAGAATTTGAGGCACCAGTACGCTGGAAAGTAGCCCGCAAGAAAAAAGATCTGCCGCGTGGCGCGGGCGAAGAAGACAAGAAGCGCTTTGCGAAGGCCAGTTCTTACATGGTTAGACTCGACGATCTGGTGGCCTGCTACAAGTGCCGGAAAAGGTTTGAGCTGACCGGGCAGTCCACGGTGTTGATCAACGATACGCTAGGCGATCCCAACGCCGATCCAGAAAATTTTGGAAACCGGTAGGTAGAAGAACTACAGAAGTACGTCCCGCGCGGACGCGTGACGGCTTTCGATCAAATCTCTGGGTACATTTCAAAAAACGCTTCCATGGACTGGCGGAAGGTGGCCTCGATTTCTTCCTTGCTGCCTTCGATCAGGTGCATAGTCACGCGTGCGCTGCGCCCATTTTTCAAAACCACGGTGGCGTCGCGTACCTCGCCAAGGTCGTCTTCGGGTAGAAGACGCATCCCGTAAATCAGCGCTAGTTTTGCCATCACGCCCTCCCAGTGTCACGACAGCCTAGCTCGCACGGTCAGGCAGGTCAATGAGCGTTCGGCATGGATATTGAATTAGGCAAGACCTTGGCTCGTAAACGTGATACTTTGGGCATCCTCCATTCCAGCGAAAGCATCGGACCAGAAGTTACGGGAAGGTGCCCATGAAGCACATGTGCAGCAGGCGAATTGCGAGGGTAAGCTATGCCGGCGTGACTTTAGCGGGCGCGATGATGCTGTTGGTTCCGCAAATTTCCGCACAGCAACCGGAAGGCCCGCAAACTTCGGTGCCAGCCGCCGTGGGCCCTATAGCCAGGTCAAGTATTCCTCGCTACAGTGGGACTACGGAACGAATTACGGTTCCCGCGGGAACGCGGCTCGCGGTGGTGCTGGAGAATGGCATTTCGACACGAGACGCGAAAGCCGGCGATTCCGTTTATTTACGGACGTCATTTCCAATCACTCAGAATAATCGCATCGTGATCCCCATCGGGTCTTACGTTCGCGGCGAACTTCTCGACGCCAAGCGCCCGGGACGAATCAAGGGACGCGGAGAATTCCGCATGCGGTTGACCACGTTGATTTTTCCGAATGGATACACGGTGGATCTGTTGGGCGCTCCACGAAGCGCGGATAGCGGTGGTAATGAAACCATGGATCCGGAAGGCAAAGTGAGCGGACCGGGCGGAAAAGGCAAAGACGCTGAGACGGTGGCGACCACCACCGCCACCGGAGCGGGTATCGGCGCGATTGCTTCAGGTGCGAAAGGCTTGGGCATCGGAGCAGGTGTCGGGGGCGCCGCAGGGCTGGCAGCGGTTTTGCTGACTCGCGGACCGGAGGCGCACTTGCCACGCGGTTCAACGCTGGACATTGTGCTGGAACGCGATTTATCTCTGGAAGGCGATCAGATTCGTTATAGGGACGTGGGCCAATTCTCGCCTATCACACCACCATCGGCGCGCGAGCAGTAAAAGCCTTCATTTTCTAAATTATCCGCATTAACTGTTTCAGGGATTCGTCGCTTTAGCAACTTCGCCGAAACGCATCGGGCTGAATCGCGCCCAATCCTGGCTGACGCTTTGCGTTGTAATCCACTCGCGGATTAATTTAGCTGTAATCGGCGCCAGCAAAATTCCGCTGCGGAAATGTCCGGTCGCGATTAGCAGGCCGTCCAAATCCGTTGGACCCATAATTGGAAGATGATCGGGTGAGTCCGGCCGCAACCCCGCCCAGGTTTCCTCTATTTGCGCATCGGTCAGTGCGGGCGCTAGCTGCAACGCTGCAGTGAGGATTTTTTGCACAGCGCCGACAGTTACGTTTTTGTCGAAACCGACATACTCGACCGTGGCGCCGGCAAGAATTCTTCCGTCATTTCTTGGCACGAGGTACACGTCATCGGACCAAAGCACACGTTCGATGCTCAAGTCTTTTGGACGTAGGGCGATCATTTGCCCTTTGGCGGGACGGACGGGCGCGTAATGAGCAGCTCCTTTGATTTCTGCAGAAGAGCAGCCGGCGGCGATGACTGTCCAGCGAGATTCTACTTTCTCGCCATCCACGAACAACCCGTCGCAGCGCCCTCCGTCCTTGGCAATTGATTGCACGTTAGACCCAGGAAAAATTTTTAAGCCACTGTGCTGTGCCGCGGTTAACACCGCTTTTGTCAGCGCGCGATTATCCACACAGGCTTCGTCCGGCCGGAATACGGCGGCCTCCAGCTCGGGACTCAAAGCCGGCTCCATCTCTCGGGCATCTTCCGCGCTGACCGGCTCCGCTTTCAAAGCAAGTCCATGATGCAAGGCAATGATGGTGCTGAGTTTCTCTTGCGCGTCGGTAGAGAAGAGTGCTTCGAGTGTTCCGCGCGCTCGATAGCCGACGCTTTGGCCCGAAATTTCTTCGACCGTGGCGACAAATTCGGGATAAAGCTGCAAGCTCGAGCGGCCCAGCGGAACAGTGGAAATCATGCCCGCGTTTTCGGGAGCCGGAGACAAGATGCCCGCGGCAGCCCACGATGCGCCTTCGCCGGGTTGTTGGCGGTCGAAGAGAGCGACTTGCAGGCCGGCCCGCACCAATTCAAATGCAATCGCGCCACCGATCAGTCCGCCGCCCGCGATAGCGACATCAAACGTCTTCACAAATTAATGATAGCGCATGGCGCAGTAGAGGGCGCTGTTAGCGATTCAGAGAGAAATGTTTCAATGCGAACGGACAGTTACAGAGAAGAAGCCAGCTCCTCTGAAAGCACCTGGGCTTTGGTCGCCAGACTGCGCGCGCGCGTCCAATCGCCCTCGCGACTGGCGGACTGCGCATCGCCTATAAATTGTTTAATTTTGGCTGCCAAATCCGATTGGGTTGCATTTAGTTTCTTGCCCTGCGAACGAGCCAGATTTTTCTCCGCCTCGGCAATGCTGGAAGTCATTTGTTGTCGAGCGGCGGAGGCTTCCGCAGGTGACATTTGCGGCGCAATAACGGGAGCCTCTGGTTTATTCTCCGCATTGTTTTCAGCCGCAGGCGCAGGCGCAACATGTGGCCGGGCAGGCGCAGTATGAACGGCCAGCAATGGAGGAGGCGGGGGAAGTTCCAGCTGCAATTCTGGCACAGGATCCACGCTCTCATCGGGTAATGGACGAGGTTTGGGAGCGTTAATAGTGGCAGGCACGACGGGTCTTGCGAGCCCAGCACCTCGCCAGGAACCCGTGGGTTTCTTGCGTTCCGCGCACCCGAAGAGGAATTGCAGCGCGCACAAACAAAACACAAGTACCGCGCACGCGTGATTGCGCGATCTGACGGAACATTGCTGGGGTTTGTTTGCCGTCATTAGTTAGGCCGCAAGAGGCAACTCTATGCGGAAGGTCGTGCCACGGCCTACTTCCGAAGTAAAGTCTATCGAACCATTGTGAAGTTGCACAATTCTGAAGGCGCTCGCCAGACCGATGCCGCTGCCACCCGGCCGAGTGGTGAAAAATAATTGAAAAATTTTCTGCTTATTTTCTGGAGGAATACCTTTGCCGGTGTCCTGCACGGTGATTTCCGCCATTTCGCCCCGCCGGCTAAGAACCAGGCGTAACTGGCCACCGTTAGGCATCGCTTCCGCCGCGTTGAGCACCAGATTCAGCACCGCCTGCTTCAGTAAAGCACGATCCACATATACTTCGGGAACGTCGATCGGCAGAAGTTGTGCGAGTTGGATACCGGCCTTTTGCAACTGCGGCTGCGCTATTTCGAGCACTTCCGGCAGCAACTGAGAAAGTTGCGTGGCTTCCAGGCGAATATCCATCGGCCGCGTGAAATCGAGGAACCTTTTTACCACTGCGTCGAGCCGATCGATTTCCTTGTCGAGCACGGTGACGGCCTGCTGCGCGCCGCTTTCCTGATCGGGGGGTAAAGACTCTTTTAAATTTTCCAGCCAGAGGCGCATGGAGTTCAGCGGATTTTTTACTTCGTGCGCAACCCCGGCAGTGATGCGGCCAAGCGCGGCGAGACGTTCGCTCACCTGCAACTGGGTGTTAATGCTTTCCAGGGAGTCGAGATCGCGCAGAGTAACGAGCGCGCCAATACGCTCGCCACTTTCCTGAATGGCCTGCACGCTGACGCCCACGCGCCGCGCGACGCCGGCGGTAACCAATTCCGTTTCCGCCGCCACCTCGCTGAGTTCTTCGCCTTCCACATGCAGCACGGCGCGCAACGGATGCCCTTCGGGGAAAATGTCCGCAATGCGGCGGCCCAGAAATTCCCCCGAGGGCGCACCGAGAAATTTTTCCGCCGCGGGGCTGACCATTACAGCGCGCGAATCTCGCGTGAATAACAGCAAGCCATCTTCGAGGCCAGCCATGACGGAATTCATATTCTCGCGCAAGGTGCTGAAAATTTCGTGCACACCACGGAGTTGCTGACCCACTTGCGTAATTTTTCTGCTTACTTGGCCAAGCTCGTCGCCACTGCCGCCAAAGATGCGCAGACTTCCGGTTGGGGTGTCGTATTGACCGGCGGAAATTCGGTCGAGTTGTGCGGAGATGTCCCGCAAGGGCGCCAGTGTGGCTCCGCTGACGACCGCCGCCAGGAGCGTGCAGATGCCCAGCGCCAGCAGCACGATGGTTCCGGAAGTTTTCAGACTCGGGGCAATTTCATTTAGCAACAAGCCGGTGGACAACACCACGCGAACCTCGCCGAATGGTTTGCTGGCCATGTTGAAAGGGTAATCGTACTCAAAAATTCTCGATGGTCCGCGCAAGACCTTGACCTGGTTTACGAAACCGCTTTGCACCAGTTGTGAGAGTGGAGGGCGGCGCGCCTGGGTCTTTCCCGGCAGAGACTCGTCGTTGGAAATCAATACCAGTCCTTGGTCATCCGTAATGGAAACTTCATAGACCGACGGAGAGCTGATGGCCGCCTCCAGTTGAGCCTGCAAGCCGGCGTTAATTTCAAAGGCCCGGCGAACGTAATCATGAATATCGTCTGGATCATCGGATGAGGGGCGAAGTCCCTGGTTGGCGGCATCGGTCAGCGCGTGCTGAGCCTGGACAAATACCTGATGAGCGAGATCACTAGCGCGCTTGTCGGTTTCAAGCAGAGTTTGCTCGAGAAGTTGAGCTAGAAATACGCCGGACAAAACGGCGACCACCAGCAGCACCAGGCCGGTCATAACTATGGTTAATTTTGTGCGCAGCCGTAGCTGCATGAAAGTCCCTATTCCGCGCCAGCGCGGTCAGCGCCATATTCTTTGAGCTTATTGTGCAAAGTTTTGAGGCTGATTGCGAGAAGGTCCGCGGCGCGTGTCTTATTGTTACCGGTGGCATTGAGGGTTTGCAGGATGAGCTCGCGTTCCATGGCGTCAACGGTGGTGCCCACGGGGAACTTGATGCTGGAAAGATCGCTGGGGCCTTTGGCGGCGGTGCGGCCGAATTCCTCGGGCAGGCACGAACGGGTGATCAATTCCTTCTCGCACATGATGCAGGCGCGTTCCAGAATATTGCGCAGCTCACGAATATTGCCCGGCCAGGTGTGACTCATGAAAATATCGAGCACTTCCGCGCCGATGCCGCGCACATGTTTGCCGTGTTTGGAATTTACATCGCGCAGAATGTGGTCGACCAGCAGGGGAATGTCTTCTTTATGTTCGCGAAGGGGCGGTAAATTAATATGGAAAACATTCAAGCGGAAAAATAAATCCTGACGCAAATCTCCGCTGGCTACGGCTTGCTCGGCGTCTTTATTTGTAGCGGCGAGCACGCGCACGTCCACCGGCGTTTCGCTCTTGCTGCCGAGGCGGCGAACTTTGCGGTCTTCCAGGACACGCAATAGCTTGGCTTGTGTAGGCGCGGGCATTTCACCAATTTCATCAAGCAGGAGAGTGCCGGCGTCCGCCAATTCAAAACAACCGATGCGCCTTTCGGCCGCGCCGGTAAAGGCGCCGCGCTCATGACCAAAAATTTCGCTTTCCATGAGGGTTTCTGGAATCGCCGAGCAATTGATGGCTACAAACGGGCCGCCGGCGCGTGGCGACAATTTGTGAATGGTGCGGGCGACGATTTCCTTGCCCGATCCGGTTTCGCCGGTGATGAGCACGGAGGCAGAACTGGGCGCGGCCATTTCCACCAGCCGCATCACGTCCTGCATGGGCTTGGAACCACCGACCAGGTCACCCAGTCTTCCGGATTCACGGAGCTGTCGTTGCAATACCACCAACTGGCGGGCGTCACGTGCGCGACTCAAGGCGCGATCCAATAATGCGTGCAGGACCGGGCCCTTCAGCGGTTTTTCGATGTACCAGAACGCGCCGGCTTCGATGGCCGCGACGGCGCGCTCTTCGCTGCCTCGTCCGGTAATAATAATCGCCGGAACATCGTGAAGCTCCGGACCGAGCTGCTTGAGCAGGTCGAGTCCATTCATGCCCGGCAATTCAACGTCGGCAATCAGCGCATCGGGCTGGAAAGTAGCGAATTTTGCCAGCGCATCTTCTGCGTTGCTTACGCCCAGAACTTCGCATCCCCAGCGCTGCAATAATTGTTCGTAACCTTTGCGTGCGTTGTCTTCATCTTCGACAATCAGAACGCGGTCGCGATGATCGGACGCTTCGAGAGCGCGAACCGCGCCCTTCGCTTCTTCCGCCATGTAAAAAACCTCTCCGTCTATCGTGGTTTTGGCTATTTAGAAAGCCGCTTGACTGAGCAATCTCGACTCTAACAAGCCTACGAGTGCTTGCCAAGTTTTAGCTAACTTTTTTGTTAGAGCAAAGGTGAAATCCACCGCAGGTCGATCGATGTCAAGCAACGTGCCGCTGCAGCTGTGCCTGGCGTTATTCTTTCAGCAAATACAGCGCTCTTTCCAACTCTAATTCCAGTTTTGCGCCCTTGGGCAAATTCAGCTCGTGTCCGCGCCCGGACTCCACGAGATAAGCTGTCAAGGCTCCGAGGGCTGCACCTTGCGCGGCTTCTTTTTTGTTTTTGTCTCGCACTCCTTGAACCGCGCCACCCGCAGCGCCGGCCGCTGCGGCTTGGGCGGCGTCCTGTTGCGTGCTACTGCGCCCTTCGATTAGGCCCTCTTGATTAGCTGCCACGGGCTTAACGCTGTGATCGCCCGGAACGCTTACCACTTCTGCGACAATGGGGAGCTTGCCAAATTTCGTGTAAATGTCGTCAAAAGTTAGCCAAATTTTCGCGCGTCCGGTAACGCCGGCGGGTTCGACGCGGCTGACATGACCGTGAATATCCGCCCCGGTTGGTAAATAAATGCCTCGACCAGCCTCCAGAGGCTCGACAGTCTTTACCACGAATTTGGTGTTTTCTTCCGTGCCCTTGGTAGTGAGGTCTTGTTCCAGGATCACGAGGAATTTCGTTCCCGGAGCGACCGCGAAGGTCTCGGGCGGTAAACCATGCCTGCGTCCATCGGCCTGCTGAGGTTCCGGCGCAGATTGCCCGTTATCCTGCTGACGCGTTTGGTGAATTTCTTTCGCGCCTGAGGGAAAAATCATGGCCGCAAGCAAAATGGTGAACAGGACGCTAATGGATTTCGCGTGAGTTAAAAATTTGTGGGTCATGCTTTTCTCCCCAGATTTTATTTCCGCCGGTTATGAAAATTTGATGCGCAGAATATTTGATGCGGCCTGGGTGCCAACGCGTATTCCAAGGGTATTTCTTCATTTGTGCCAATGCAAGAGCGTGTATTTTGAGGCAGACCTGTTCGGGCCTAGTCGCCAAGAAACTTTCTGATGCGTCGTAAAACCTCCTCATACATGGACGGGGTAACTCTGCCGGTCTGCGTGTTTTGTTGGCTGGGATGATATACGCCGAACAATCGGGGCGCGGGTGGCGGCAGTTGGATTTCAGTTCCATGCGCGAAGCGGTAAGGCGCGCGCGAAGCGATGAGGTCTCGTTGCTTCAGCACTTCGAGGTAGGCATCCCAGGCGATGCGACCGAGGGCCAGAACGGCTTTCGGTTCCAGGATGCGGATTTCGCGTTCCATGTAGCCGCGACAGTTGAGGATTTCGCTCGGCAAAGGTTTGTTGTCTGGCGGGGCACAGCGGGCCGTGGCGGTGACGTAACTATCCATCAGCTGCAAACCGTCATCGCGGCTCACGGAGATAGGCTGGTTCGCGAATCCAGCTTCGTAAAGCGCGGCGAAAAGAAAATCGCCGGAGCGGTCTCCGGTGAAAACGCGGCCGGTGCGATTTCCTCCGTGTGCCGCGGGAGCAAGCCCGACGATCAGTAATTTTGCGTTGGGATCGCCGAATCCCGGCACTGGTTTGCCCCAATATTGGCAGTCGAGATAGGCGCGCCGCTTTTCGCGAGCAACGCGCTCGCGATATTCGACCAGGCGCGGGCACAAGCGGCACGCTACTACCTCGCGCGCAAGGCGCTTCAGCGCAGCCTGGTGGTTCACGTCAGAAGTCCCAGAACCTCATCGTGAATTTGCGCGTTGCTGCTTACGAACTGGCCGCCGTAAATCGTGCGCTCGCCCAGAAGGTTTGTGGATTTTCCGCCCGCTTCCTCCACGATTAAACCCAAGGGGGCCAAGTCCCACGGCATGGAGGTCCAGTCGACGGCCGCCTCGATTGCGCCTTCGGCAACCAGCATGTGTTGCCAGAAGCCGCCCAGGGCGCGGCTATTTCGCACTGCATCGGCGAGGCGACGCAGTTTGGCGCGGTCGGCTGCGTTTTTCTTGGGACCGGTGCCAGTGGTGAAAATCATCGCGGCACTGAGCTTGGATACGCGCGACACATGAATCTTCTTGCCATCGCGAAAAGCGCCTTCGCCGCGATACGCGAACCAACGCGAGCCCAGTGCGGGAGCGCTCACCATGCCGGCGACAATTTCACCGCGGTGTTCAATACCGAGCAGCGTTCCGAAGGTAGGAATGCCGCGCGAAAATTCTTCGGTGCCATCGATTGGATCAATGATTAATCTTGCGCGGTCGCCGGAGGCGGCGGCTTCCATGTCGCGACCCCCCATTTCCTCGCCCAAAACGTCGAGAGCCAATCCGCTGGCGGTTACTTTGGCGCGAGCCATTTCTTCGACGCCGCGATCGGCCTGGGTGACCGCTGAGCCATCGCCTTTGCGATCCACGCGCATCTCTACCGCGCGAAAATATCGCATGGCAATGAGATCGCCCTCCTGCACGATGGAATGTAGCAGCGGGCCATATTGTTCGCGATATCCCATCAGTTCTCCGTTTAAGTTCTCGAGCTCCTGTCCAGTCGCTGCGAGCGCTCGTTGTACCTGCCGATTTCGATAAGCCTGACTACGCATTTGACAGGCTCGCCGCAGCTACCTAGCATACAAACTTACCCTTTTGAGCGCTCACACCAACTCCGGAACGGTGCTGGACCGCATTCTCGAGGCTCGTCGAGCCGAGATCGAGCATCGTAAATGCGTGCTCCCCGAAACGGCGCTGAAATACGGCGCGAAGGCGGCCTCGCCAGTGCGCGATTTTTATTCCGCGCTATCACGCGATGGGCTAAACATTATCGCAGAACTGAAGCCGGCATCTCCCTCACGCGGAATTATTCGCGAGCCATTTGACGCGCCTGAGCTGGCCAAGAGTCTGTCACAAGCCGGCGCCGCCGCGCTCTCGGTGCTTACCGAAGGCGAATATTTTCATGGCTCGCTGAAAAATCTTCGCGATGCGCGAAAAGCCATGGGCCTGCCGGTGCTGCGCAAGGATTTTATTTTTGATCCCTGGCAAGTCTGGGAAGCGCGGGCCAACGACGCGGACAGCTTTCTTCTGATTGTGGCGGTGTTAAGCGATTCTCTGCTGCGCGATCTGATTGCGCTTGGCCGCGAAATCGGTATGGAACCGTTGATCGAGGTGCACACTGCCGTGGAGCTTGAACGAGCGCTGGCCGCTTCGGCAAAAATCATCGGAGTAAACAATCGCGATTTGAAAACCATGACGGTACGGATCGAAACATCGCTGGAGATGATTGAGCAGATTCCAGAAAATTGCGTGGCCGTTAGCGAGTCAGGCGTCCGCAATCACGAGGATCTTGTAACGATGCGTCAAGCGGGCTTCGATGCGTTCCTGGTCGGTGAGCATCTTATGGCCGCTGCCGATCCAGGGGCTGCGCTATTTGAATTGCTTGGACAGCCGCGGGTGACGAGAGAGCAATTTGACGCGGCCTCCGCGGCTACCGACGCGAAGAGCGGTACTTGGCAAAACTAAATCATGACCCGAGTAAAAATTTGCGGGATTACCAACGCGGAGGATGCGCGTGCCGCCTGTGAGGCCGGCGTAGACGCCATTGGTCTGAATTTCTATCCGCGAAGCCCTCGCGCGCTGTCCGTCAACAAGGCCGCCGAACTGCGAGCTCAAATTCCTTCGGGCGTGCAGGTTTTTGGGGTTTTTGTGAATGCTGAAGTCGCTGAGGTCATGGAAATTTTCCGAAATGTGCGGCTCCACGCGCTGCAGCTACATGGCGATGAGTCACCCATCACGGTTGCGCAGTTGGCTCGTATAGCCCCAGTTTTTAAAGCTCTAAGAGTCGGCCCCGAGTTTTCTGCCGTTACGCTGGAAAGCTATCCAGGGGTTTCAGGATTCTTGTTCGATACTGCGGATGCGGGGCCTGGTCAGTATGGTGGAACCGGGCGGCTGGCAGACTGGGAAGTCGCACAGCAGGTGGCGCGCAGCCATCGAGTGATCTTGGCCGGCGGGTTGAATGCCGACAATGTCGCGGCCGCGATTTTGCAAGTGCGCCCTTATGGTGTGGACGTGGCCAGCGGCGTGGAAGCCTCGCCCGGCGCAAAAGATCATGCGCAGTTGCGCGAATTTGTTCGCGAAGCACGTCGAGCTGACCAGGAACTGAATTCACCAGTGGAGAAAGTGCCCGCCAGATGAGTTCTATTCTTAAATCGCTGAGCTTTTCGCCGGGGCGTTTTGGTCCTTACGGCGGCCGGTACGTTCCCGAAACGTTGATGGTGCCGCTGTTCGAACTGGAGCGCGCATATGAATTGGCAAAGTCGGATGCGAGCTTTCAGGCGCGGCTCGCCGATCTGCTCAAAAATTTTGCCGGGCGTCCCACACCTTTACAATTTGCGGAGCGGCTGACGAACAAGTTGGGCGGTCCCAGAATTTATTTGAAGCGCGAAGATTTGTTGCACACCGGCGCGCACAAAATTAACAACGCCATTGGCCAGGGATTGCTGGCGGTAAAAATGGGGAAGCCGCGCATCGTTGCAGAAACGGGCGCGGGGCAACACGGGGTAGCGTCCGCGACGGTGGCCGCGCATCTCGGTCTCGAATGCACGGTTTACATGGGCACCGATGATATGGCGCGGCAGGCGCCCAACGTTTCGCGCATGCGCATCCTGGGCGCGAAGGTTGTTGGCGTGGAGTCCGGCAGCAGGACGCTGAAAGATGCCATCAACGAAGCGATGCGCGACTGGGTTACCAATGTCCGCAGCACGCATTATCTTCTGGGCTCGGTGCTGGGTGCGCATCCCTATCCCACGATGGTGCGCGATTTTCAGGCGGTGATCGGTCGCGAAGCGCGTGAACAAATCCTGTCCGCGGAAAAGCGTTTACCGACACATCTGTTCGCCTGCGTGGGCGGCGGTTCGAATGCGATTGGACTCTTCTATCATTTCCTCCGTGATAAGGAAGTGAAGATGATTGGTATTGAAGCTGGCGGGCGCGGCACTGGTTCCGGCGAACATGCAGCCAGGCTGGGCGCGGCGCAAGGGTTTACCGGCGCGCGTCCGGGCGTTCTTCACGGCACCTACACGTACGTGCTGCAAAATGAAGATGGACAAATTTCCGCCACTCATTCTATTTCCGCCGGACTAGATTATCCGGCGATCGGGCCGGAACACGCGTGGCTCGCGGATGAAAACCGCGCAGAGTATTTCGCGATGTCAGACACGGCGGCGCTGGATGCCGCGCGATTGCTCTGCCGCAGTGAAGGAATTATCCCAGCGCTGGAATCGGCGCACGCTCTTGCAGGCTTGATGGAACGCCTTCCGTCGTTACATAAAGACGACTTGGTCATACTCAATTTATCCGGGCGCGGCGACAAGGACATGGACACGTACTCGCGCCTGCTCTAAGCTTTCCCGATAATAATGAGCATTCCGGCCGCGCAACTAAATCGCATTGAAAATTGTTTTGCCACGCTCCGTGCGGCTGGCGAGATGGGCATCGTTGCGTACATTACCGCTGGCGATCCTTCGCTGGATGCCACGTTCGAATTTGTGCTGGCTCTGGAAGAGGCTGGCACGGATGTCATCGAACTGGGGGTGCCGTTCAGCGATCCGCTGGCGGATGGGCCGACCATTCAACGTGCCTCGGAACGCGCGCTGAAATCTGGCGCCAGCTTGCCAAAAATTTTGGAGTTGGTGAGCCGCATCCGAAAATCTTCGGAAATTCCGCTGGTGCTCTTCAGCTATTACAATCCAATTTTACAAATGGGGCTGGAAAGGTTTGCCGGCGCGACTTCCGGAGTGGGAGTTGACGGCGTGCTAGCCACGGATCTTTCGCCGGAGGAATCAGTAGAATACCGGCGCATTCTCGCCACGCATCATTTGGATACGATTTTTCTGTGCGCGCCGACTTCTACCGACGAGCGGCTCGCTAGCATTGCGGAATGCTCGAGTGGCTTTGTGTATCTGGTGTCGCGTACCGGCGTCACTGGAGCGAAAGATACGTTGCCGGATGATTTGCCGGCGTTGTTAAGGCGGCTACGAAATTTTACCAAGCTTCCGATTGCCGTAGGCTTCGGAATTTCGCTGCCAGGTCACGTTACATTGCTGGGCGGGCTGGCGGATGCCGCGGTGGTGGGGTCGTCTTTAGTTGCTGAGATTGAACATGCAAAAACGCCTCAAGAAGCCGCGAAGGCGCTCCGCGAGCGTGTCGGTAGTTTGAAACAAGCGGCTCGCCACGGACTGTCCAAGCGCGAGGTGGCGCCATGAATCTCCAGGACTGGCGACGCCGCATCGATGAGATTGACCGCAAACTCGTGGAATTACTGAATGAGCGTTCGCGCTGCGCTCTGGAAATCGGCAAACTGAAGCATGCGGCGAATTTGCCACTTTATCAGCCGGAGCGGGAGAAAGAGGTATTGGAAAACGCCGAGCATTCCAATCCGGGCCCGCTAACCGATAGCGCGATCCGGCGTCTATTCGAACGCATTATCGATGAAGCGCGGTCGGCGGAACGCGCGGCCATGGAGCCGGAAGCGAAGAGTTCTAAAAAATAGTGCGGCCAAAAGAACGAGATGGAACGAATGCAAATGGCAGAAGGGAATAAAACGCGCTCATGGTAATTGTGATGCAAGAGGGCGCCACAGACGCCCAGATTCAACATGTGATCGACCGGCTGGTGGCCAGCGGATTTAACGTGCATCGCTCCACCGGCGAATCGCACACCGTGCTGGGCGCCGTTGGCGTGCATCGCGATTTCGATCACCGCGATTTCGAATTGCTCGATGGCGTGCGCGAGGTCATGCGCGTCACGCAGCCGTTTAAGCTGGCCAGCCGCCAATTTAATCCGCAAGGAACGATTATCAATTTGGGTCGCGGTGTAACCCTCGGCGGTAATGAAGTGGTCGTCGCGGCGGGCCCCTGTTCCGTGGAATCGCGCGAGCAGATTCACATTATTGCGGAAAGCGTAGCGAAGTCCGGAGCCAAGATTTTGCGCGCCGGGGCATTCAAGCCCCGCACATCACCCTATGCGTTCCAGGGCATGGGCGAAAAGGGCCTGGAGTTCATGCGTGAAGCGGCTGAAAAATTCGGCCTCTTTACCGTGAGCGAAGTTATGGATGCTTCTCAGATTCAGATGATGATCGGTTACGTGGACATCCTGCAGGTCGGCGCGCGTAACATGCAAAACTATCATCTCCTGCGCGCCTTGGGTGAGGTGCGCAAGCCCATTCTGCTGAAGCGCGGGATGTCCGCGACCATGGAAGAGCTGTTACTGAGCGCGGAGTACATCCTCGCCGGCGGAAATCCGGACGTCATTTTATGTGAGCGCGGCATCCGCACTTTTGAAACCTACACGCGCAATACTTTTGATATCGCCGCCATTCCGGTGATCAAGAAACTGTCGCACCTGCCCATGATCGGTGATCCCTCCCACGGCACGGGGCGTCGAGACAAAGTGGTGCCCATGGCGCGTGCCGCCGTTGCCGCGGGAGCCGACGGTTTATTGATCGAAGTGCACAACGATCCCGATCACGCGCTGTCGGATGGAGCACAATCGCTCGATCCCGAGCAGTTCGAGCGCTTGATGGGTGAATTGCGCATTATCGCGCCGGCGATTGGGCGGCGCGTAGCGTGATTGTGACCCAATTCATAGCTTGATTCATGTCACCAACTCACCTCATCACTCGCGTCTGCATTCTGGGCACCGGCTTGATCGGCGGTTCTTTTGCATTGGCGCTTCGCAAATTTACGGAAGGCATTCACATTACTGCGTGGGACCGCGCGGACAGCGTGGCGCGCGCAAAGGATCTGGGCGCAGCGGACGAAATTTTTTCCGGTGAGCTAAAGCCTGCCATACAGAGCGCCGACTTGATTTACGTGGCGCTGCCGATCAGTACCACCTTGGATATTCTGCCTGAGATTGCGCGCCATAGTGCGCAACACGCCCTGGTGACCGATGCTTGCAGCACCAAGGTGCGAATTGTGAACGCTGCGAAAGAATTATTTTCGGGACGTGGTGAGCAGCTCTTTCTTGGCGGCCACCCGATGGCGGGAAAAGAGTCATCCGGAATTGCGAATGCTGACGCGAATTTGTTTCGCGACACTACGTACGCGTTGATCGGTGAATCTTCATCTAATGTCGATGAACAAGTTGCTCCACAGTCGTCGCCGGAAGGCGATCCGGTCCCATCGCCTGCGCGCCGTGCGCCGATCGGTATGTCCAAGGAAGATCCACGCGTGGGTGCCTTCCTGAAAATTATCGGCAAAATTGGCGCGCGACCGCTTTGGCTCGGAGCGCAACAGCACGATTACGCCGTAGGGCTCGCCTCGCATCTTCCGCAGCTCGCGGCTGTTGCGCTTGCTTCTTTCCTTTACGACCATCTGGATGAAAATGGCTTGCCCATCGCGCTTGCCGGCCCTGGGTTACGCGACACGCTGCGGCTGGCGGGCAGCCCGTACAGCACCTGGCGGGACATTGTGCTGACGAACCGGGAAGTTCTTTCGGCGGGGCTCGATTTGTTTGCCCGCCGGCTGGATGAATTGCGCGACAAGCTCGCGTCACGCGAACTGGAAGCCGATTTCGACGCCGCAAACGAATTGTACAAACTGCTGCGTAGTTTCTAACCGTGACAAAAGCCGGGCTATTCATCCTGTCCTGTCAGCCTCGGGACAGGTTGCATTACACTAGGCGCTATTCGCGAGAGCTTTCATGGACAAACAGATTTCTTCGGCTGATGCGGCCATCGAAAAGTTAACCGATGGCGTAACCATATTGATGGGCGGCTTCGGTTTGTGCGGTATTCCCGAAAATTTGATTGCCGCGGTGCGCCGTAAAGGCACAAAAAATCTCACCATCGTCAGCAACAATGCGGGAATCGATGATTTTGGCATAGGGATTCTGCTGCAAAGCAAGCAAGTCAAAAAAATGATCTCCACCTATGTCGGCGAAAATAAATTGTTCGAGCAGCAGGTGCTCAGCGGGGAACTAGAAGTGGAGTTGAATCCTCAGGGCACCTTGGCGGAACGCCTGCGCGCCGGCGGGGCCGGGGTTCCGGCTTTTTTTACGCCCACGGGAGTGGGCACCATGGTGGCCGAGGGGAAGGAGACGCGCGAATTTGATGGGCGCCAATACCTGATGGAACGCGGATTGCGCGGCCAGTTTGCGTTTGTAAAAGCGTGGAAAGGCGACCGCTGGGGAAACCTTATTTACCGCAAAGCCGCTAGAAATTTTAATCCGCTGATGGCCACGGCCGCGGACTACGTTATCGCGGAAGTGGAGGAATTAGTCGAACTCGGTCAACTTGACCCGGACTCCATTCACACGCCGGGAATTTTTGTGAATGCTATTTTTCAGGGAACCGCCTACGAAAAGCGCATTGAAAAACGCTGTACCAGAAAAGAATAGTTCGGGCGCGCGGGTGACCGCAGAAACGAAAGGCGTACATGGTTCTAACCGAAGAACAAAAACGTAAACGCATCGCGCGGCGTATCGCGCTGGAACTGCGGGACGGCTTCTACGTAAATCTGGGCATCGGCATGCCGACCGCGGTGGCGAACTATGTGCCGCAAGGCATGGAAGTTGTTCTACAGTCCGAAAACGGCATGCTCGGTGTAGGGCCCTACCCGCTGGAATCTCAAGTCGACCCGGATTTGATCAATGCCGGTAAGGAAACCGTCACTGAACTGCCAGGCACTTGTTATTTTTCGTCCGCGGATTCCTTTGGGATGATTCGCGGCGGACATGTCGATCTTACGGTTCTGGGCGCGCTGCAGGTGGATGAAAAAGGGACGCTGGCGAACTGGGCTATTCCTGGAAAGATGTTGAAGGGCATGGGCGGCGCGATGGATCTGGTTGCCGGCGCGAAGCGCGTGTTCATCGCCATGGAACACGCCACGCGCGACAAACGCCCAAAAATTCTGAAAAAGTGCACGCTACCGCTTACCGGCGTGGAAGTGGTCGATCATATCGTCACGGAATTGGCGCTAATCGATGTGACGCCGCAAGGCTTGGTGCTTCGAGAGTTGGCGCCGGGCGTCACTGTTGAAGAAGTTCAATCGCTCACGGAACCGAGACTCTTGCTACCTCCCGGCGGTCCGCGAACAATGACTGTTTGATTCGCTGCTCGATTCTCCGCTCTGCCGACGTCCTCACGAAGAGCTAAGCCGCCTCGAGGTCGTGAACGAATAATGAAACGCGGAAAATACCGTGATACCCGTCACTGCATAAACTAAAAACCGATTTACGAGCGTAAACCATGGATGCGGATACGCCGCCGACAAAACAACCATGAACACCAGAAGAATCTGTAAAGCGGTGGTCAGCTTTCCATAAATGCTGGGCGGAAAAGGGCGGTAGCCGGAAATGAGTAGGATCACCACGGCCACCATCAGTATCAGCACATCGCGACTGAGTACAATAATGGTGAGCCACCACGCCAGTTTTTGTTTGAACGCCAGAATGATGAAAGAAGAAGAGAGCAACAGCTTGTCCGCGATGGGATCGAGATATGCACCCAATGGGGAACGCTGATTCAGCTTGCGCGCAAGCAATCCGTCGGCAGCGTCAGAGATTCCCGCGGCAACCAAAACTAGAAGCGCCCACCGGTACTCTTCGTAAAAGATGAGAATCAGAAAAAACGGCAGGAAGCCGAGCCGCAACAAGGTGATTTGATTTGGTACCGTCCAGATGGGGCCTTGCATGGCCGAAGAGGATAGCGCAGTTCACGCAAATTGCGCGAGATAGTCGCCGAGGGAGCGGCCGATTTTGCGTTGGAAAAGCTCCGCCATGGAGGGAATGGAACCCGAAGATTCGTCCAGAGAAATGCGCTCCACGCGATTCATGGGGAAGAAAATGGTGGGGAATCCGACACGCTCGCCGTCAGGCTCATTGATGGCGCGGACAAAGTGGTCGAAAGAGTTGAGGTCAATGCCACGCACAGTAATGCCGGCCGGGTTGAGGACCAGTAATTCGCCCCAAAATTTCTCCTTCGGCGAGTGTAGGCTTACGACGATGATGGAATGTAGGTCCATGTGCGAATTTAGTTGAGCCTCAAAGGCGAGTTGATTACACGCCGGCGTTACTGAGAATAACGCATTTCGCAACGAGGAACTCGGCTGCGTAGAGTCGCCGTGTTTCGTGGTTAACCGTGGCCGGGAAACTTCACCGCAAGGGATCGCGGAAGTGCAGCATCATGAACGCGAAGCTGGCAAGGATAATAAGGGCTGCGCTCCAGCCAAGCGCTTGAGCACGCTTCAATTCGGTGGGATTCATTGGTTCGCGATCGGCAAAAATTTTCCCCAGCCCAAAGCCGGCCGCTAATCCGCCGAAGTGCGCCCAGTTATCGATGCCGGACATCAGAAAGCCGAATACGAAAATAGACACCACCCAGGAAATGAGACGCGAACGCAGCGCTTGCATGGACGATCCGCCACGGCGCGTGGTGATGGCAATCATCACCCCGATCAATCCCAATATCGCGCCGCTTGCGCCTACGCCCAACGCGGGGTGCGGGCGAAACGGAGTAAAGGCGCTGAGAACGTACCCGGCAATTCCCGAGGCGGTGTAAAGAAACAAAAAGCGTGCCGAGCCATACACTTCTTCCACTACCGGACCAATATCCATCAGCACCATCATGTTGAAGCCGATGTGAATTAAACCGCCATGCAGGAACATAGCAGTTACCAGACGGTACGGCTCACCATGCACGATGGCTGGCGCCCACAAGGCGCCAAGCCGGTAGAGCACCTCGCCATCGAGGCCGAACAGAATGCGCAAGCCGCCGCCTTGGCCGGCCTGCAGCGTCGCAACTACACTGACACCGAAGATTAGGATGTTTGCGATCAGCAGGGCGGTGGTAACCGGCGCGCGTCCTCCGAAAAATCCAGAGAAGCGTCGATTTATAGCCGCCATCGAAAAATTAAGATTGGTGCCGCACTGATGGCAACGCGTTGCGTTAATGCCCACGAGGGTGCCGCAGGCGGGGCAAATTTTTGGCCGCGGCTGCTGATCACCGCCCCCTCCAAGAAATCCGCTCATCGCGCTTCGCCAGCGATTCACGCGCATCTGCCACTGATAGGGAAGCGCCATTCTCCTCCTTGCGAACCCGCACACCGCGTTCCTATAATACCCAAGTCGGGGAACTTGTCTGACTTGCGAAGACGCGGTTGACACACGAGGGCGGCACATGGACAAATTTGAGGAAATTGGACAACGGCTGGACAAAGAACTGGCGCGTTTGCGCAAATACGTGGAGGAGGAAGTTGCGCCCGGTACGGAGAAGCGCACCGCACGATTTCTTCGGGAGGTTTCAGAATTGTTGACCGATGCTGCGAGAAAGCTGGAAGCGCGCACCGCGGGTCGCGAGACGGGATCGACGAAAGACGCTCATACTTAGCGAGGTCGGAACCTTAAGAACATTTATGGGCCGCCAGTGAAAGCAGCGACACCGCGAAACAAATTCGTCCAACAATACAATTCGCAAATATTTTCTACTGCGCAGACTGCTTCGGAAATTGGCACGTTCAAATCAGCGTTAATAATCGTCTTGGTAGTCTCTGTGCTTACCGTGGTTTCAGGATGCGCCTCGCGCAGACCGGTGGCGGCCAGCCAACCGCCGCCTGAGCCTTCTTCCCCGCCGGAAACCACCGCCAGGAACACACCCCCGCCTACTGCGCCGCGTTCGGGCCCCGCCGCAAAGCGCCGCCGGGACACCTCTATTCCGGTAGCCGCGGGCTACACGGAACAAGGGGAAGCGTCGTGGTATGGCGTGCCCTTCCACGGACGGCAGGCTTCCAACGGCGAGATCTATGACATGAACAAACTGACCGCCGCTCATCGCACGCTGCCGTTCGAAACCATGGTGCGGGTCACCAACGAAAGAAATGGAAAATCCACCGTAGTGCGCATCACCGATCGCGGCCCCTTCGTGAATAACCGCATTATCGATCTTTCTTATGCGGCGGCACGCGAGATTGAGTCCGTTGGGCCTGGAGTCGTGCCGGTGCGCCTGGAGGTTTTATCGACGGGCATAAATCCCGAGGCGGGATTTTTTACTATTCAGGTCGGATCGTTTCGCGAGCGTGCCAATGCGGAGCGCTTACGCGAACGCTTGAGCGCGACGTACTCTCCCACTTTTGTTAAACGCTACGACACGAGTAGCGGCGCTTTTTATCGAGTGCAAGTGGGCAAAGTGTCCGGCGAAGAAGCCGCGAAAGAATTTGGCGAGGGGCTGCGCTCGCGCGAGGGAGTTACGTCCATGGTAATTCGGCTCGACGATACTTTTTCGGAAGCAGGGGAAAATTAATGAGCGCCGACTGTCTTTTCTGCAAAATCGCAGCGAAACAAATCCCGGCAAAAATTGTATACGAAGATCCCGACGTTTTTGCTTTTGAGGATATTGGTGCGCAAGCGCCTACACATTTGCTGATATGCCCGCGTAAACACATCGTCTCGTTGGAGGATGTTACCGCCCAGGATGAGATAATGCTTGGGCATTTGCAGACGGTGGCCGCAAAGCTGGCCCGGGAAAGGAATTTGGCGGAAGGGTTTCGCACCGTGATTAATACCGGTCGCAATGCCGGCCAATCTGTGCTTCATCTGCATCTCCATTTATTGGGTGGAAGAAACATGCGGTGGCCGCCGGGTTAGTGCCCTAGACACGCTCAAGACAACGAAATGCAAAGAAGGTCATTGTAGATAAAAGAAGCGATGCTGTGAGCAAACCGCAGCCTCGCCTCTTTTTTTCGCACTTAAATCCCTAATCGGGGATTATTGTGGCGTCAGGGTAATGGTATCGAACGTCAGCGTATAACCCGTACTGGCAGGATTCTTTCCCACCACGGTAAATGTAAAAAGATAATTTCCGGCGCTGGGGAAACTACGAACCCCCAAATCCGTTAGACCGTATGCATCCGAGGTCGCTATGAATTGGTCGACGGAAGGCCCGAGGTTTGCACCATTAACGGCAGTTTGCATAATGCCCCGGGGTTGGTACTGCTTGTAGGAAACCTTCACGTCATACGTCCCCGGGGCGGAGATATTGACCGGAAAGGTCACCTTGTCCCCCATATTGCTGGAGGAAAACATGGTGCCCAAGCCATCGGGGAAATTCTGGTAGCTGAACACTTGAAGAGTTGGCCCGGAGGTCGCCGCCGTGGCTACCAGAGTGGTTGTTTGAACTACCATTGCAGGGTTACCGGCCGAATAAGACCAGGTCAATATTTGTTGTATGGATACCAGGCCGCCGGTAGCGCCGGTGAACCCAACGTAAGCGGTCGAGCCCACTGTGCCGGGAATGTTGACTTGCCAACTAGTGGTGAACGTTTGCGTTGGATTCGAAGTATCCGTGATCGTCATTTTCAGGGTGGCTCCGTCGTAAGCCATATGCACGGCCATGATGTCGCCAGACGAAAGATTGACTCCACCGCCTATGGGCGTCGCGGGAACTGTGGGGGCCGCACCATTGAGATAGAGACCAGTCGAATTAGTGCCTTCCCCTGCGTTGTCGTAAATATCAAATTTTACAGCAACGCTGCTCGCCAAGCCCGTGTAACCCAAACTGCCGCCAGCAGCACCGAGAGCAGTTGGCGCTGTGCCTTGAATCGCGAAAGTGAAGCCGTCCGCGCCAGGATTTGTTATTTGAAAAGTGAAATCGTTGGTAAAGGCCTGAACAATTACCTTTTGATTCCAGAATGCGCTGCTGTCTTCAAAGTTCGTGGAAGTATCGCTCAACTGGAGACGGCTGCCGGCCAGTGCTGCATTCCCGTTGAACTGCATTCCCGTCGCTGAGAAACCGGAACCAAAATTTATTGTGCTGGACGCGCTACCCCCGCTGCTGGGCGACGTAACTGGCACACCCGGGACGCCGGCGCCAGAAGTCAGCGTCCAGTTGATAATGTCTTGAATAGCGGTCAAACCGCCGGTGCCTGCGGTAAACCCGGCATAAGCGGTATTTGCGCCGATCACTGAGGAGATACTCACCGGCCACGCGTGCGTGAAGGTGGCATTTGCTGTGGGATCGGTGATGGTCATGTTCAGATTCGCTCCGTCATAGCTGATCTGCACGTTCATGACATCACCACTGTGTAGATCGATGCCGCTACCGGTCAAATCGACGGACGGCGTGGTGGGAACTGAGCCATTGGTATATAGCCCAGTCGAATTCACTCCCTCGCCTGCATTGTCATAAAGATCGAACTTGATCGCTACGCTTTTTTGGGACAGCGCCCCACCGGGTCCATTGGCGTACCCCAGGGCGCCGCCAGGGGGGCCCAAGGCCGCGGTGTTGTTGCCCTGAATCGTGAACGTAAATCCATCCGCTGTTGGGTTAGTGCCGGCGGCGATCTGGAAATTAAAACTCGTCGTGAATTGCTGGATGTTTACTGGCGTGTTGTACCAGGCCGCGCCCGCTTCGCTTGCACCGCCGTCGGTCAGCCGCAGCCTTGTTCCATTCACGCTAGCGCTGCCATTGAGCGATACGGCCGCTGCAGTAAAACCGGCTGCCAAATTCACGGAGCCGCCACCACCGCTGGAGCTAACAGAGCTGCTGATGGTATATGTGCCGCTGGAGACGGAACTATTCGAGAAGCCGGTGGCGACTGCCAGGGCGTTGATAGTCTCAGTGGCACTGACCTGAGTCGCTTGGGAGTAAAGCGCTGACGAAGCGGTAGGCGTGGAACCGTCCGTGGTGTAGTGGATCGCGGCACCGGGGGTTGCCGTCGACAGGGTTACCGTCTGAGCCACGGTATAGCTGCCGGGAGCGGGCGAGAAGATCG
>Ga0209625_1000040_pt1 | contig 25068 bp, 24 predicted proteins | sample JacPin_JW_Ref_M2_FD_187960 | JGI IMG/M metagenome (GOLD analysis project Ga0209625, IMG submission 187960) | Forest soil microbial communities from Algoma, Ontario, Canada - Jack Pine, Ontario site 1_JW_Ref_M2 (SPAdes) (version 2) | ecosystem: Environmental > Terrestrial > Soil > Boreal...
CAGCCGCTAGAAGAGCATGAACACGTGGTAGCCAAGCTCTCCGAGAATCGCGCCAATCACCGATCCCGCAAGCACATCACTCAGGAAATGCATTCCGAGAATAATTCTGGAGGCGGCAATCAACGTTGCAACCGTAAGCAAAGTTCCCAGGAGTTCGGGGTAGAAAAGCCCGATAGCAATGGCGACGGCGAACGAGGTGATCGAGTGACCCGAAGGGAATGAGTATTTATCCGGAGGCAGAATCGACGACCAGCAGTGCGGCTCGATTTCGCAAGGACGCTTCCGATGGCTGGCATGTTTGAGACTGCGGAACACGAAGATTCCCGCAACCGCCGCCGATGCAGCCGCTCCAATCGCCGCAAATCGATGCGGGCCGCCGAAGAGAACCAGAATTAAGCCGAGGGTGTACCAAAGCCAACCGTCGCCACCGCGCGTCGCTACGATCATCAGGATTCGAAACCATCGAGGCGCGCGCCACCGGTGCACTCGACGCATGAGCCTGTGGTCGTTGGATTGAATCTGGTTCCAGAAGGATTGTGCGACGGTCATACCCATTCCTCCAGCGCCGGTTGCGGCACGGTGATCCAACGTGGGCGTGGGCGGGATTTCGGTTCGTCTAGGACTTCAGCAGCCCAGCGGCGGCTGAATTGTCGTTCCTCGAGATAGTTGAACCAAGTGAATGCAGGAAGCAGCAGTCCGAGAGGGGCCAGCAACGCGGTCCAGGATTTCTCGCGCATCATTTCGCCGGCGATCAGAAAGCAATCGCGCGTCAGCTTTGCGAAGGAGCCTGATTCACCGGTTACGTTGCCGATGCCGCTGCGCAGTCCTGCAAAAAATTCTTCCTTGTCTCGCGCGGCCGGTACTTCCGTGTAAGCCGTCCCCGCGGACGGCAGTGCATGCGCGTCGCTGCCACCGATTGCAATTTTGTCCCATTGCCGTGCCAGGATTTGTGCATTCGCATTAGACCTTTCAAGCATATGGCTATTGCGAGTCTCGATCGCTGGAAAATACTCCCGGAACCACGCGAAGTCTTCGCGCTCGCGCGAGCCGGTGAGATTCGAGAAGACGTGATTGATGCTGAAAAAGAGCCGACGCTCGGAAAGATACATAAGCAGCGCGACGAGATCGTTGCGCCGCTGCTGAAGGTGAGTGTGCTGGCGTTCGGTGATGTCGTAGACGCCGACGTGGATCTCGGTTCCGCTCGGCATCCGGCAGGTGAGCTCTTCACTCAGGAAAAAATTCGGAAGGCGGCGAAGTTTTTCAGCGCCTTCAATGGAATCGTGATCGGTGAGCGTGAAGAGATCCATGCCGCGCTGGTGCAGCGACTCATAAACTTCAACAGGATCGCTGTAACTCTCACGGCAAAATTTCGAAAGGAAAGGGGTAGTGCAGGCGCCGGAGAAGTACGAGTGAACATGCATATCGCATCTCACGATGCCAAGAATGAATCATCCTGGTTACACGCACATGACAGTGGCGCTAAACTTCTGAAAACACAGCCACTTAATCGTTTAGACACGCGCAACACTCTTTTAACCAAATTGTAGTATGGAACGGAGCTTGGCCTGCCAGACTCCGCGTCGCATGTTGAGAATCGAGTTTGGATTTTTCGACGCTGGCGGCGGCCATCGTGCTGCTGCCACAGCACTTGACATCGCAATCCGCGGGCAGCAGAGGCCGTGGGAAGTGCGCCTCAGCAACCTGCAAGAGCTCCTCGATAATCTGGATATTCTCAAAAAGTATGCCGGCATTCGGATCGAAGACTTTTACAACTGGATGTTGAGATCGGGCTATACGCTGGGTAGTACTCAGTTGATGAGAGTACTGCAGGCGGTGATTTGGGCTTACCACGGGCCGACCGTGCGAATGCTTGAAGAACACTGGAAAGAAACGCAGCCGGACATGGTGGTCTCCTTTGTTCCACACTTTAATCGCGCGTTAGGAGAAAGCTTTCGCCGTGCATATCCGAAGCGGCCGTTCGTAACTGTCCTCACGGATATTGCCGATTACCCGCCGCATTTCTGGATCGAGCGCCAGTCGCAATACTTTATTTGTGGTTCCGATCGCGCGGTTGCACAGGCCCGAAATATGTGGCACGCGGAAGACCGCGTTTTCCAGGCATCGGGAATGATCTTGCATCCGCGCTTCTATGAGCCCCCAATCGAAGACCGTTTGGCGGCGCGGGAAAAGCTGGGATTGCGGCCGGATTTACCAACGGCACTCGTGCTCTTCGGGGGCTTCGGCTCGGGCGTGATGCTGGAAATCGCGGAGCGCCTCGATCGATCTGACCTGGAATTGCAGTTGATTTTTATATGCGGAAAAAATGAGAAGCTTGCGAAAGCGTTGCGCGACCGGGTTTCCCGTTTGCCATGCTTCGTCGAGGGATTTACGACCAAAGTGAATCAATATATGCAGACTGCCGATTTTTTTATTGGCAAGCCAGGACCCGGCAGCGTGAGCGAAGCGCTCGCGATGCATCTGCCGGTGATCGTCGAGCGCAATGCCTGGACGCTGCCGCAAGAACGGTACAACGCCGATTGGATATTGGAGAACGAAGTGGGCGAGGTGCTGAATAGTTTCAAGGAGATTGTGCCGGCGGTCTCCCGGCTGATCACTCCGACAATTTTGGCGCGCTATCGCGCGAACGCTGCGGCGATGAACAATCAAGCCGTCTTCGAAATTCCGAATATCCTGCAGACGATTTTCGAACGATCCAATCAGAGCGCGAGAGCGGAACCGCGCGGGGATGCCGTGGTGGCTGACTGAGGCGTTTCGTACTCCCTCACAGATGCCACTGAAGCGCATCAACTTGTGGTGCAGTCCGGAAGCCTATGCGATCCACAAAATCTGCAGTGAACTCGACCGCTTTACTGGGTTGTGGCAAACATAGGGGATTCAGGGCGTAATAATCGGGAGATCTTCAACTATGGCAAAAGCAACATTCGCCGCTGGCTGCTTCTGGGGAGTGGAAGACGCCTTCCGCCATATCAAAGGTGTGAACTCAACGACCGTAGGCTACACGGGCGGTATGCTGAAAAATCCGACGTATGAAGATGTCTGCACGGGCCGCACAGGGCACGCAGAAGCGGTGGAGATCGACTACGATCCGGCGAAAGTGACCTACGAACAGCTTTTGGGAATTTTCTGGGAAAGCCACGATCCGACTACGTTGAACCGCCAAGGGCCCGACATCGGCACGCAATATCGATCCGAGATTTTCTACCATGATGCGGCACAGGAACAATCCGCGCGCGGCTCGAAGACGCTGCTAGAAAAGTCGGGCGTTTTCAAACGGCCGATCGTAACAGAAATCGCACCGGCCTCGGAGTTCTTCCGAGCAGAGGAATACCATCAGCAGTACTTTGAGAAACGAGGGATGAAATCCTGCCACCTGCCATGAGGGGCGGCGAGATTAGTAGTGGCAATGCATCCGGGAAGGGCTTTCGCAGAACTCGGACCAAGCCAGCCAAGAGACGAGCACAACGCCGCCAACGATTGCGACTATCTCTCCCTTCGGGGTCGATACGGCGTTCTTCGTAGTGCCGCTGCCTTGACCTGTTTGAGACGATGCCGGCAGCGCGGGTGGCTCAAGATCCTTCGAAACGCGGTAGGACTTTCCTTCTAAAATCGTGTGCACGTTACCGTTCTCTTCCACGATGAGATCGCCGTGGTATGCAGTGACGATCATTTCGATCTCGCTCGTCAACGTCACCTGCCCGAAAGCCGCATGGCCTGGGACAGGGTGGACGAAACCAAGCGGGGTATCAAGACCGATAGGGTCGTTCGCAGGCGAAGAGAAGCCTACAGTTCCGTGGCTGACGACCACATGGACCATATCCTTGCCCTGCGACAAAGATGCTCCGCTCTCGGAAAGCAAGTAGACTTGGCTGCTACCCACTCGCAACCGCATGGTACTGCCAGCCTCTGTGAAAATGCTGTCACCGGGATAAACCGTCGAGCCGATTGCAGCCTTTGCTGGACCTAGATGGGCTAATCCCTCGGCTTGTATGATCATGCCTAGCGGGCGGTCGTTCGCTGCGTAAACCGGCGCTGCGTAGGCGCCCAGATTCAAGAGTCCCGCCGCTAGAATGGCTATGAGGAAAGAACGGAAGCAGGCTCGCATAGCTTTTCTTCCTCCGAGGGCTACCAGCCAATCTAGGCGCAGAATACGGCTGTGTCAATAGGATACAGGGTGATGCGGATGCCAAGCATCAAGGTTGTTGTCGGAGGGGAGACGATTTCACGAAGCTGAACCTCGGCCTTAATCCTCAATCCAGCCAAGTTGAAGCCTTCTGCGCTAGAATGGCTTTCGCTTCCGGAGGAGCGCATGATTCACCGGTATGTTTTCCACAATGATCGCTTATCGACCATCGAGGAAGTGCGCCTCTCCCCGGGTCAGGCGGGTCTTCTAAGCGGCTGGGGGATTTTCACGACGGTTCGAGTCTTCGAGGGGATTCCGTTCGCATTTGAGCGCCATTGGAAGCGTCTCGAGCGGGATGCGAATCGGACGCGCTGTCCGTTTCCATTTAAGCCGGAGATAGTGCGAGAGCAGTTAGGAGATGTCCTGCGGGCGAACCATGTAAAGGAAGGCTGCGCACGGATCTATGCAATCTATAACCAGGTTGGTTTTTGGCGCAGCGGAGAAGAGTTTCCGCCCGCGGATCTTATTATCTATTCGGCGGATTTGCCCTCGTACAGCCAGCACGGGCGGCTTGGATTGCGCGAACAAGGACGGCACGCCGCTTCGCCGCTGGCGGGCGTGAAGGTGACATCATGGCTGATGAATGTTTGGAGTCTTCATGAGGCGCAGCGCGATGGGTTCGATGAAGTTGCCTTGCTAAACGAGCGCGGCGAAGTAGCCGAGTGCACGGCCGCGAACATTTTTTGCGTTAAGGACGGGCGGGTTGCGACGCCCCCGCTGAATTCGGGGTGCCTGGAGGGGATCACTCGCGGGGTGTTGCTGGAGATTGGAGCGGCGGCGGGTGTGCCTGTCGAAGAAAAAACGCTGTTGCCACAGGATCTGTACGCGGCGGACGAGGTTTTTATTTCGTCCACGAATCGAAATCTCCTGCCCGTGAGCGAAATAGCCGGCCGAAAGATCGGGAGCGGGAAAATGCCAGTCGTTGAGCGGCTGGAGAAGGTCTTCGAAGACTACATTCGACAATACCTTGATTCGCAGGCGGCTTCGGCAAGCAAGCGTTAATGGCTGAGTGGCAGTTGGCAGCCGGAGTGCTTCACGGGAACAGAAAAAAATCGGAGGAAGGTAAACAAAATGAGCGATCTCGCGAGCAAGACATGCGTTCCGTGCAAAGGCGGTGTGCCGCCTCTGGCAGGCAAGGAGCTAAATGCGCTTGCGAAACAGGTGCCGCAATGGAAGGTGGTGAATGGTCATCACATCACGCGGACATTCGCGTTTCCGGATTTTCGTCAGGCGCTTGCGTTCGTGAATAAGGCGGGAGAAATTGCTGAGCAGCAGGGGCACCACCCGGATATTCTTTTGTCGTGGGGAAAAGCGGAAATCACCACCTGGACCCATAAGATCGACGGGCTTACCGAAAGCGATTTCATTCTCGCAGCGAAAATCGACAAACTGAAGTAAGCCGGCAAGGCAACAGTGCGTGAAAAAAGAAAAAGCCCGGCGTGCATTGCTGCGCACCGGGCCTTAAGAAGCGCAGGAAATACTAAGAAATTGGAGCCGAGTGATTCGCGCGCCGGCGCCACGCGCCGAGCACAAGGACGCCCGAGCCGAGAAGCAACAGGCTTGCTGGCTCAGGAGCGGTGACCGACGGCGGGTCCGTCGTGCTAAATTCCCTGTTATCTGAGTGGTTCAGCCACCAAATCCATTCTGCGGTATTGGGCACGCCTGACGAAAACTGGTACATCCCATGCACAAAATCAGAGTTTCCGCCCTTGAGTTCATCCCGATCGAAGGGCGAAAACCTACCGGCGTTCAGCTTCAAACCCTCGCCGATGTGGGCGTCGTGCGAGTAGTGAGGAGCCGAGTCGGCGTCCCTTTCAAGGTCGCCGGTCAGATGTGCGGGCACGCCATCGGCATTGGCGGGCGCTACGAGCAAGAGCGCGCCAGCTAAACCAAGTAAAGCCAAGATCGAGATTCTATTAAGCATGAGCCCCTCGGAACATCCGTAAATGGAATGGACTGCTACTACTAATTGACACCAAGCAACAGGCACGCTAGGAGCCAACTACACGCCACCTCTTAATTGTATGAAAATAAATGTGTTGCTATTTGTATCAAGATGAGAACTACAGACGTCGTGGAAAAGTACTGGTTCTTTGAGGCAATTATATGCAAGCTTTTGCAGATGTTTCATTTAGGTCCGATACAACTCGGGGCGGCACGAGCCCCGGACTTGGCCGTGGTCAAGAGCAACGCGAAGATGTAGCGAAGATTTTGCTAGGGCGAACGCGCGTCGGCTTTCTATTATGTTGGGGCTTCATTTCGTGATTCAAGGCGGGAAATGTTTCCCAATTTGCGACAAGCGTTCCGAAATAGCGCGCTCTTTCATTGGTATAAGAATATTTCGGCGCCTGGCGAATACGTGTGGTGGAGGATGCGAGGTTCGCCCGGAGTCAAAGCGCCTCATCTGACCAAACAAAGAGCGATCGAAAGATATGCGCGCGAGTATAACTTGCGTGTACTGGTGGAGACGGGAACGAATTACGGCCACATGATCTATGTGAACAAAGACCGGTTTCGGGAAATCTATTCGATCGAGCTCGATCCTTGGCGGGCCCAAAGCGCGCGAAGAAAGTTTGCTAACCGCCCGAATATCCATGTTCTCGAAGGTGACAGCGGGGCTGTGCTACCCAAAGTGATCCCGGCGCTTAAGGAACCGTGCCTTTTCTGGTTGGACGGTCACGACTTTGACATATCCTCACCGATTAAGCAGGAACTGGACGCGATCTACAACCAATCGCCCTACGACCATGTGCTTTTAATCGACGATGCGCGTTGGTTTGATGGCCGTACCGACTATCCGACAATGGAAGAGCTGCGTGGGAAAGTGGCGCGCGAGTATCCCGGCAGAGTGGTTGAGACGACAGACGATATTATCCGCATCTACAAACCGATAAAATCAAAGACGACCTGATCGGTTCGATTCCTCACCCTTGCGAAGCAGTCCGTCGTATCGCGACCATTGATGCTATATCGCAATACGTTATAGTATCCAGCCGCTCGCTATAGAGGCGATGCAGCCCGGAGGCAACAATGAGCCGTTCCCGCGACACCGCCGAAACCGAAGTGCAGGAACCTTTGACGCCTGCGATGTTTCACGTCCTGCTGGCGCTGGCCGATGGAGAAAAACACGGCTACGCCATCCTGAAAGAAGTGGCACGGCGCACGGACGGCAAGGTCCGACTGAGCGCCGGGACGCTCTATGGAATCATCAAACGCTTGAACGCCGAGGATTGGATCGTCGAATCAACGAAACGTCCCGTCGCCGGGTTGGATGATGAGAGAAGGCGATACTACCAGCTCACGGAGCAGGGCCGGCGCGTCGCAATGAATGAAGCGCGGCGCCTTGAAGAGCTCGTGGCGATGGCGCGCAATAAGAATTTGTTTCGCAAGCCGGAAATGGCGTAGGCAACTGGCATAAGGAGGACCGCGTCGATGAACGCGACCCATGTTCCTTTCTCCAAGCGAATGTTTCGGACGCTCCTGGGCTTTCTGCCGGCCGATTTCCGTTGGGATTATGGCCATGATATGGAACACACGTTCGAAGACCAGGAACGCGAGGCGCGCGACCAGTCAGGGGCGGTGGGAGTCGCACGCGTGTGGTGGGAAACTCTGACGGGTATTTTCACGACTGCTCCGCGCGAGCACTGGGAAATGCTTCAACAGGACACCGGATACGCCTTGCGCACGATGCGCAAGAATCTTGGATTCACTTCTCTTGCCGTTCTCACGCTCGCGCTTGGCATTGGAGCAAATACGGCGATATTTAGCGTGGTGCGTGGGGTTTTGCTGAGGCCTCTACCGTATCCGCAAGGACAACAGCTAGTCGTCCTTCGCCAGCAGGCGCAGAAGGAAGGCATCGACGATACCGGTTTTTCAGTGCACGAGATTGGGGATTATCGCCAACAGAGTCAGTCGCTGGCGGGCTTGGTCGAATACCACGCAATGTCGTTCATTCTGTATGGGCATGGAGACCCCGATCGCGTGCGAACAGCGATTGTGTCGGCAAATTACTTCGACCTTTTCGGAGTGAGTCCCTTGATGGGGCGAACTTTCTTGCCGGACGACGACAAGCTCGGCGCGCCACCGGTACTGGTTTTGAGCTACGAGTATTGGAAAAACAAATTCGGCTCCGATCCGGACATTGTGGGGAAAACGTTTGAGATGAACGACAAAGTCCACACGGTGGTGGGAGTGCTGCCTCCTGTGCCGCAATACCCCGTGGAGAGTGATGTGTACATGCCAACGTCTGCGTGCCCGTTCCGCTCTTCAAAAATCGTGATCGACAATCGCGATACGCGGATGATGGAAGCATTCGGAAGACTGAAGCCGGGCGTTTCCGTTTCGCAAGCGAGCACCGACCTAGCGACGATTGCCGGAAGGTTGAAAGCCGAATACCCTAAGTCGTATCCAGACAGCATGGGCTACTCCGCGATAACGACCGCGCTGCGGGAGGAATTAACGCATGAAGCGCGTCCCACGCTTCTGGTTCTGGTGGCCGCCGCTGGTTTCGTGCTGTTGATCGCATGCGCCAATGTGGCCAATTTGATGCTCGCTCGGATGTCGCAGCGGCAACGTGAACTGGCTGTGCGGACGGCTCTGGGAGCTGGACGAAGCCGGCTTTTGCGTCAGCTTCTTACGGAAAGCTCTCTGCTTGCGCTCTTTGGCGGTTTGCTAGGATTGGTCGCGGCGTACAGCAGTTTGAGTCTCCTCACTGAATTTGCGTCACGCTTGACGCCACGCGCGCGCGAAATACGAATCGATTTCGGAGTGCTGACGTTCACGCTGATCGCGGCACTGGGCACGAGCATCGTTTTCGGAACGATCTCAGCGCTTTTTTCGCGAGTCAATCTGTCCTCGGGTTTGAAGGAGGGCGGCACGAGTGTGGGCGCAGGGCAGCAAAAGAATCGGATGCGCAGCGTCCTAATTGTTTCGCAAATTGCGTTCTCGTTTATGCTCTTGGTTGGCGCGGGACTCATGCTGCGCAGTCTGCATAAGCTACAGCAGGTGAATCCCGGATTTGTCCCGCAACACGTGTTGGCAATGCGGACGACCTTCAGTTTCAGCAAGTACGCCAACAACGAACAGTACGCGGACATCGTCAAGAAACTACTCGCCCGCGTGCACGCGGAGCCCGGTGTGCTGTCATCGGCGGTCTCGTCGGGCTACCCTCTCCAATCAGAAATAATTTCCGCCGGTCCAGCGGCATTCTCTGGGCCGTTTCGAATTCAAGGCAGAGACCTCGGACCGGGAGAAGCTCCACCAGTGGGAAACCAGTTTTCGATTTCTCCAGACTATTTCCACACTCTTGGGATTCCTCTGAAAGAAGGCCGAAACTTTACGGACACGGACAGCTCTAAGAGCGAACTAGTGGTGATCATCAATGAAGCGATGAAGCATCGATTCTGGGCGAACGAAGACACGGTCGGAAAACGCGTCTCAGGAGACAATGGCGAACATTGGGCCACGATCGTCGGTGTCGTGGGAGACGTGCGCGAGTTCGGGCTCAATCGCGCGCCATCGCCAGAATTCTTCGTGCCGCAATCGCAAGGAGCGAATCCGAGCGTCTTGCTGGTCAAGACGGCTGCGGAGCCCGGAAACATCGCGCGACAAATCGCGCGTGCGGTGCACGAAGTGGATTCACAGACAGCCGTTACACACGTAATGACGCTCGATCAGGCGCGCTACGAATCAATGGCGTCTCCACGCGTCACCGCGAGCCTGCTGGGATTATTTGCAGCTCTCGCGCTGCTGATCGCGGCATCGGGCATCGGAGGAATCATGGCGCTCACAGTGAGCCAGCGTGTTCGCGAAATTGGAATTCGCCTCGCACTGGGCGCCCAGCCTTCCGCAATCCTAAAGATGATTCTGGGACACGGATTGCTGCTCGCCACGCTTGGCTTGGCGATTGGAATTGCCGGAGCACTTTCACTCAAAGGGCTAGTGAAATCGCTGCTGTTCGGAGTCGCGCCCGCAGACCCGGTCACATTCGCAACCGTCGGAATTGTGCTTGGCGGAGCAGCACTCCTCGCAAGCTATCTGCCTGCTCGACGGGCCGCGTCGATCGATCCAATCGACGCGCTGCGGATGGAGTGAGAGCCACAGGTTCAAATAACAGCCTTGCCGCGCGTTACACCGGGATCCTTCGCTACGCGAGGATGACAGAATCTGCCAGCATGTCCCTGCACCGACGGCCGCATCTCGCTTTGCACGGTATTGGTTCCTAGCACGAATAAATCCCTATAAACTGAGACAGACTTCTTTTCTCGCAGTTGCCGTACGGGCGGTCGTTTGCGCGGAACTTTCGAAGAAGCGTCCAAGCCATGCTGAAGAGATTATTTTTGCGTTACATCGCCGAGGAGGTGCGCCCGATGCTGCGCCTGGCCATCCCGCTGGTTCTCGCGGAGCTAGGCTGGATGACGATGGCGATTGTGGACACGATGATGGTCGGACGGCAGGCTCACAGCGCCGAGGCCATCGGAGCGGTGAGCCTTGGCAGCATTCTTTTCAATTCCGTGGCGATTTTCGGCACGGGGTTAATGCTCGGGCTCGACACGCTGGTCTCGCATTCCTACGGAGCTGGAAACGTAGAAGATTGTCATCATTCGCTTGTGAACGGCGTGTACCTGAGCTTCGCAATCACGCCTTTTCTGATGGGGATCGTGCGGCTGTTCGAGCCCGTGCTCCGCTCACTCGATATTCAAGCTTCGGTACTGAATCAAGCGATTCCGTACCTGCGCGCCTTGAATTGGGGCACACTGCCGCTGTTGCTTTATTTTGTTTTTCGCCGCTATCTCCAAGGCATGAACCTGGCAAAGCCGGTGATGTTCGCGCTGATTTCTGCAAATTTCGTGAATCTCGCGGGGAACTGGGCGCTTGTGTACGGTCATCTGGGATTTCGAGCGCTGGGAACTGTGGGTTCGGGATGGTCCACCTCCGTCGCGCGAATTTACATGATGACGGTGCTGCTCGTTTACGCGGTGTACTACGACCACCGCTATCAGACGGGGCTCCGCGACACGCCGCGGCTGCCGAATTTCCTTCGCATGTGGAAGCTTGTCCAACTGGGATTTCCTGCGGCGACACAATTTGGAATGGAAGTCGGAGTGTTCGCGGTGTGCACGGCGCTGATCGGCAAGTTGGGTGCAGTCCCGCTCGCAAGCCATCAGGTGGCGCTTAACAGCGTGAGCCTGACCTACATGGTCCCGCTTGGGATTGCGTCCGCAGCGGCGGTGCGAGTTGGGCAGGCGCTCGGGCGAGGCGATCCGCACGGCGCAAGCCGCGCGGGATGGACGGCTCTGGCGCTGGGGATGAGCTTTATGTTCTGCATGGGCGTGCTTTTCTTTTTGGTGCCGGATCCCATCGCCCGCGTGTACACACTAGACCCTGTGGTGATCCATGCGGCGGGTGTGCTTTTGTACGTGGCTGCATTCTTCCAGTTATTCGACGGGATGCAAACTGTGGCGACTGGAGCTTTGCGCGGAGCGGGCGATACGCGCACGCCGATGCTTTGTCACCTGATTCTCTACTGGGGGATTGGGCTGCCTCTGGGAGCTTATCTTTGCTTCCGGCTCCGTTGGGGCGCGCCGGGGCTATGGACAGGCCTTTGCGTCGCGCTGATTCTGATCGGGTGCGCTCTTCTCTACTTTTGGCACCGGAAAGAGCGGTTATTCGCGACAAGCGAATTTGCGCGCTTAAGAGAAGGCGTCGGGGTCGAATAATCACGACGGACATTCCTAAGTCCCAAGTTGAGCAGCTAAGTTACAATCGAGCGCGTTAGACAGCTTACACGGACATGCCCAATTCGTTCATGGCTCGCGCGATTGAACTCTCCCTCGAGAACATCGATGCTGGTCGAGGGGGACCCTTCGCGGCCGTCGTTGTGAAAGACGGAAAGATCATCGCGGAAGGGGCGAACTGCGTCACTTCCACGAACGACCCCACGGCACATGCAGAAATTGTCGCGATTCGCGCGGCATGCAAACACCTCAAGAGCTTCGAATTGAAAGGCTGCGAGATTTACACCACTTGCGAGCCATGTCCCATGTGCCTCGGCGCGATCTACTGGGCGCGGCCAGTACGCGTCTATTTTGCGAATACAGCGGCGGACGCATCCATGGCCGGGTTCGATGATTCGCTGATTTACGAGGAAATCCCGCGTCCGCACGCGCACAGGAAAATTCCGTTGATTCCGATGATGCGCGAAGAGGCGCTCGAAGCGTTTCACGTTTGGATGTCTAAGCCGGACAAGACCGCCTACTAAGGAAAGTTGATGGCAACCAGGGTGATCGGAAAATCTGTGCCGCGCAAGGAAGGCCGTGAGAAAGTTACGGGCCGCGCGAAGTATGTGGATGACCTGAAATTTCCCGGGATGATCTTTGGCGCGACGGTTCGCAGCCCTGTGGCGCGCGGACGGATTGTTGGCGTTCATTTCGAGCCGGGCATTCCGTGGGAAGAATTTACCGTTGTCACCGCGAAGGATATTCCTGGCAAGAATTGCATCGCACTGCTTATCGACGATCAGCCGTGCTTAGCTGCTGAGTTCGTGAATCATCCCGAAGAGCCCGTAGTCCTGCTCGCGCATCCTGATAAGTATTTACTGGAGGGAGCTCGGCGCGCGGTGCGCATTGAAATCGAGCCTCTGCCCGCGGTTTTTTCGACGGACGATTCTCTTGCGCGCAAACATGTGATTTGGAGAAGGGACAACATTTTCAAATCGTATCAAGTGAACAAAGGGCATGTGGATGCCGCCTTGCGTGAGGCCGATTTGATCGTCGAGGGGACTTACGAAACCGGCGCGCAGGAACAGCTCTACATCGAGCCGCAAGGAATGATCGCTCAGGCGAACGCAGAAGAAGGCGTCACCGTATGGGGCTCGTTGCAGTGCCCGTACTACGTTCACAAGGCTTTAGTGGTGCTGTTCGGATTACCGAAAGACCGCATCCGAGTGGTTCAGGCAGAAACGGGCGGAGGATTTGGCGGCAAGGAGGAGTATCCCTCCATGATTGCCGCGCACGCAGCGCTTCTTGCGTGGAAATCAGGCAAGCCCGTGAAAATTATTTACGACCGCGCAGAAGATATGGTAGCGACGACGAAGCGGCACCCGTCACGGACGAAGCATCGGACGGCTGTAACGCGCGACGGAAAACTGGTGGCAATGGACATCGACTTCACGCTTGACGGTGGAGCGTATGAGACGCTGTCGCCTGTCGTACTTTCTCGTGGGACGATTCATGCTGCCGGACCGTACAACTGCCCAAACGTGAGAATCCGCAGTCGCGCTGTAGCAACGAATGCGCCGCCGCACGGTGCGTTCCGCGGATTCGGCGCGCCGCAGAGCGTCTTTGCACTCGAGCGGCATCTCGATCGCGTCGCAGAGGCGGTGGGAATCGCGCCGGACGAATTTCGGCAGCGAAATTTCATTCATCAAGGCGAGACGATTGCGGTCGGACAGGTGATCCAGGAAAAGGTCGACATGGACCGCTTGATGGATCGCGCGTTTGAGTTAAGTGGTTACCACGAGAAGCGCAAACGATTCGTAGCGGAAAACCCGGGAAGAATGATCCGGAAGGGAATTGGCTTCGCTTCGTTTTTTCATGGTGCTGGATTCACGGGCTCCGGTGAAGAGCACCTTGCGTCGGAGGTTGCTGCCGAGGCGACTCGCGACGGTCGCGTGCGAATAATGGCTGCGAGCACTGAAATGGGACAGGGAACCAACACGATTTTCTCCCAGATTGCGGGCGAGGCTCTCGGCATTGATCAGGAGCAGATTGAAATCGTACAGCCCGACACGGCGACCGTGCCTAATAGCGGGCCGACGGTTGCATCGCGGACGTCGATGATTGTCGGCAAGCTGGTTGAAACAGCAGCGCTGGAAATTCGCGGGAAACTTGTAAATGGTGGTTACCTCGCGCCTGAGTACAACGCAGCGGAATTCGCGGAAGCCTGCCGCCGATATTCAGAGACGGGACCGCTAGCGTCATTCGTGAAATACGAACATCCGCGTGATCTGCTTTGGGACGACGAACGCTATGAAGGACACGCGTACGGTGCCTATGCTTGGGCTGTCTACGTGGCGGAGGTGTCTGTAGACATGAGCACTGCTGAAGTGCGGGTCGATGATTTCGTCGCGGTGCAAGAAGTGGGCAAGGTGATCAATCCCGTTCTCGCGGCGGGCCAGATCGAAGGAGGTGTCGCGCAGGGAATCGGCATGGCGCTTTACGAGAACGTCGTGTGGCAGGGAGGCCGAATGGTGAATGGGCAGATGACGAATTACATCATGCCGACATCAATGGACGTGCCGTCTATTCGGGTGTACTTCGAAGAGATTCCGTACGAACGTGGACCTGCGGGCGCGAAAGGCATCGGCGAATTACCCCTCGACGGCACCGCTCCAGCAATTGCCAACGCGATCTCGCACGCGACCGGCGCGAATATCAGGCGGGTGCCTGTAACTCCGGAAGTTCTTAGCGAATTGCTTGAGGGCGTGCATGCGTGATCGCGCGAAAAAGATTCGCCTGCGATGCACGTTGAACGGGAATTCGGTGACGCTCGATGCCTACCCGATGGCGCGGCTGCTCGATGTCTTGCGCGACGACGCAGGCTTGACCGGCGCGAAAGAGGGTTGTGGAGAGGGTGAGTGCGGCGCGTGCTGCATCGAACTCGACGGCGAGCTCGTGAACAGTTGTCTCGTCCCGGCGCTGCAAGCGGAAGGCGCAACCATTCGCACAATCGAGGGCCTGGCGAGTGGCGAGAAGCTGCACGCCGTGCAACAGGCATTCATCACCCATGGTGGAGCGCAGTGCGGCATCTGCACGCCAGGCATGGTGCTGGCCGCGGTAAATCTTTTGAAGCGCAAGCCTCACGCTACGGAAACGGAAATTCGCGAGGGCCTTTCGGGGAACCTTTGCCGCTGTACGGGTTACACCAAGATATTTGCCGCCGTGATGGCGGCTTGTCGCGATATGGATCGCACAGTTGAGGGCTAGCCTTCCTTCTTACGAGTTGATCGCGCCGGAGAATCTCGGTCCTGCGCTCGAAATGCTGGCGCAGGAGCCCGGCGTCTGGAAACCTTTTGCCGGCGGCACGGATTTGATGGTGTTGCTCGAAGCCGGAAAACTACCGCATCGAAAATTTTTCAGCATTTGGAAATTGCCGGAACTGCGCCGAATTGAAGTGTCACCTGAATCCTTGGCCGTCGGCGCGCTTTCGACCTATACAGAGATTCAGCGCAACGAAATTTTGCAATGCGAATTTCCTCTGCTGTGCCGCGCGGCTTCCGAAACCGGCGGCATCGCTACCCAGAATCGCGGAACACTTGGTGGAAATATTGCCAACGCATCGCCTGCAGCGGATTCACCGCCGGCTCTATTGGTGTATGACGCGCAAATCGAGCTCATTTCTTTGAAGGGGACTCGGCGGATGCCGTACCACGATTTCCACACGGGCTATAAGAAAATACAGATGCGCGATGATGAACTTATTTGGCGCATTCACTTGAGTCGCGCGTTGAAACAGCGCAAAGAATACTATCGGAAGGTGGGAACACGAAGAGCGCAGGCGATCTCGAAAATATGTTTTGCTGGTTCCGCAAGCGTCGAGAAAGGCCGAATTGATGACGTAAGGATTGCACTGGGCAGCATTGCTCCCACGGTTCTGAGGGCTGCAGAGACGGAGAAAACCTTGCGCGGTGAAAAGCTTTCTAGCGCACTGCTAACGGCGGCGCAAGTGACTCTGGGCCGCGAAATATTGCCGATCGACGATATGCGCTCCACCGCCGTGTATCGACGACGCGTGGCGCAGAATCTACTCGCCGAATTCTTTGACGTGATGAGTAGTTAGGCGCGCATGCCAAATTCGCCAAGCTCCCCGCCGGACCCCACAGAGATTCCAGATGTAGTTGTCCGCGGACGGAAAGTCATAACTCCCGATGGGGAACGCGCGGCGGCGATTCATGTCCGCGCCGGCCTTATCTCTGCGATCACCGCGTTCGACGATTGTCCAAGCGGCGCTCTCGTGCATGAGGCAGGCGATTCTGTTGTCATGCCAGGCGTTGTGGACACCCACGTTCACATCAACGAACCGGGCCGCACCGACTGGGAAGGTTTTTCGACAGCGACACGCGCCGCGGCAGCAGGCGGAATCACCACTCTCATCGAGATGCCGCTCAACAGCATTCCCGCAACGACGACCGCGGCAGGATTTCGCGAAAAACTGGCAGCGACAGCAGGAAAGCTTTGGGTGGATGTTGGTTTCTGGGGCGGCGTAGTTCCTGGAAATGCCGCCGAGCTTCGTCGACTGTGGGAAAGCGGCGTATTTGGGTTTAAGTGCTTTCTCGTCCCGAGCGGCGTCGAGGAATTTGCGCATGTTACGGAAGCCGATCTGCGGGCTGCATTGCCGGAGTTGACTGCGCTCCAAGCGTCATTGCTCGTCCACGCGGAATTACCGGATCCAATCGAGCAAGCCGAAAAGAGAATAACCAAAGCCGATGCACGACGATATTCCACGTGGCTTGCCTCCCGGCCGCACGTGGCAGAAAACGAGGCCATCGACCTGCTCGTAAAACTGGCGCGGGAACTCGGTGCTCGCATTCACATCGTGCATTTATCTTCATCGGACGCGATCCCGACACTGCAAAAAGCGAAATCCGAGGGCCAGCCCGTCACAGTCGAAACTTGCCCTCATTACCTGACGTTCGATGCGGAGGACATAGCCGACGGCAGGACCGAATTCAAATGCGCACCGCCGATTCGGGAGAAGGAGAATCGCGAAAAACTTTGGACGGCGCTCGGTAACGGTACGATTGATTTCATCGCGACAGATCATTCTCCGTGCTTACCGGCGATGAAGCTTCCCGAGAACGGAGATTTTCTCCGCGCGTGGGGAGGAATCGCAGCGCTCGAACTGAGTCTGCCTGCCGTCTGGACGGAGGCCTCGTCGCGAGGCTATTCTGTCCGGCGGCTCGTTGAGTGGCTGTGCAGCGGTCCCGCACGTCTCGCGGGACTTGAGAAGCGGAAAGGGACGATCGCGGTGGGTTATGATGCCGATTTCGCGATCTGGAATCTGGATGGCAAATTCTCAGTCGATCCGGCTAAGCTCCATCAGCGGCACAAAATCACGCCGTATACAGGGAGAGAACTTTCAGGTTCGGTCGAGACGACGTTTCTCCGGGGGCGCAAGATTTTCGACAGAGGTGAGTTCTCTTCCAGTCCGCTAGGCCAGATCCTTCGCCGAGGCACCGTGTGAGCGATTTCAGTCATTTCGTCGACCTGGCATCGCAACGGCTCGGCGGGCTCGTCCTCGAGGCAAACGACGAATTTTTTGCCTCCAAAGCAAATTTACTGAAGCCGTTAAAGCCGATTTTCATCGAAGGCAAATATACCGACCGCGGCAAATGGATGGATGGCTGGGAGACGCGGCGCCGGCGGACGCCCGGCTATGACTGGTGCATTATCAGATTAGGCCTGCCGGGAGTGGTTCACGACGTTGTCGTGGACACGAGTTTCTTCAAAGGAAATTTTCCCTCACACTTTTCGCTCGAAGCTTGCGATTTGGGAAGCCGGCCGTATAGTGGCGAGAAATCGCTCTCGAAATCTGATAGCGCAAACTGGGTCGAAATCGTGCCGAAGACGCCGCTGGAAGGCGACTCACAAAATCAATATTCCGTGGATGATTCCGGTCGCTTCACTCACCTTCGCTTGAAAATCTATCCGGATGGTGGCGTCGCCCGGCTTCGCGTTCACGGCGAGGTGGTGCCGGAGAGCGAATTAATCAAGCGTCCCGAGCTCGATCTTGCCGCGGTCGAAACCGGCGGAAGAGTGGTCGCATCGAGCGATCAATTTTTTAGCGAGCCGCTTAATCTTCTGATGCCGAGACGGGGCAAGGATATGAGCGACGGCTGGGAGACTCGCCGTAGGCGAGGGCCGGGGCACGATTGGGTAGTCATAAAGCTTGGACTGCCCGGGAATATCCGGCGCGTCGAGGTGGATACCGCTCACTTTAAAGGAAACTTTCCCGAAAGCTGTTCGCTCGAAGGCTGTTACGTCAGTCAAAACGAAAACAAAGACGCCAGTTTAGACTCCGCGGCATGGAAAGACGTGCTACCCCGAACGCCGCTTCGGGCAAATCGACGCCATTTCTTCCGGGAGTTACAGGCCGTCGGCGCCATTTCGCACGTCCGATTCAATATTTATCCCGATGGAGGCGTCAGCCGCCTGCGGATTTTCGGTACACCTGTGCGCCCTGAAAATCACATGAACGGCCTTGAGCGCATCAATCGGTTGCCCGTCGAGCAGGCGCGCAAGGCGCTACTCGATTGCTGCGGCTCAATCGTCTGGGCCAATCAGGTGATTTCACAACGACCTTTTACGGAAGACGCAAACCTATTCGAGAGTGCCGATAAAATCTGGACGCATCTCGACCGAAAGGAATGGCTAAGCGCCATCCGGCACCATCCGCCAATCGGCAGCAAGCGCGGTAAATCGAAGCAAACGGTAGTTGCGCGACAATGGTCGGCGGGCGAGCAATCCGCCGCGCAAACATCGTCTCCTGAGACGTTGGCCATTCTTGCCGCAGCCAACCAGGCCTACCACTCGACATTCGGGTACGTGTTTTTGATCTGCGCAACGGGAAAAAGCGGAGACGAAGTCTTGCAATCGCTTCAGCAACGCTTGGCGAATAATCCTGAAATCGAATTGCGCGTGGCTGCTGAGGAAATGCGAAAGATCATGCGGCTGCGCTTGGAGAAGCTACTCAACTCATGAGTGACATCACAACGCACGTGCTTGACGTTTCGATAGGCCGGCCCGCCGCGGGTGTTCCCGTCATACTGGAAATTCAAAAGGCGGGCGACTGGAAAGAGCTGTCACGCGGCGCCACCGATTCGGACGGCCGGCTCAGGCATCTCCTCGCGCCAGGCTCGCTCGTCAAAGGAACGTACCGGCTGAGTTTTGAAACGGAGCCCTATTTCAAATCGGTCAAGGTGGAAGGGCTCTATCCGCTAATCGCAATCGTATTCCAAGTCCAAAACGCGAAAGAGCACTACCACATTCCGCTGCTGCTGAGTCCATTCGGATATTCCACGTATCGGGGGAGCTGACGGATGGCCATCAAGCTCGGCGCAAACTACTATGGCAAGTCGGGCGTTCGGCTGCTTCGCGTGGTAAAGCAACGGGGGCGCCACGACATTAAAGAGCTGACCATTCGCATCCGGTTTGACGGCGATTTCGAGACAGCGCATACGAAGGGCGACAATCAGAAAATTCTGCCCACGGACACTATGAAGAACACGGTGTACGTTCTTGCGAGGCAGTATCCGGTGGAAGCCGTCGAAGAGTTTGGGCTGCATCTCATCGAACACTTTCTTACCTATAATCCTCAGGTGTCGCGTGTTCGAATCGAAGCCAGCGAAAACCTCTGGGAACGACTGGCGCTAGGCGGAAAGCCGCATGCCTCGGCATTCAAGCGAGCTGGAGATGAAAAGCGTACGGCTGGGCTGATTGGAACCCGAGACGGAACCACGATTCGCGCGGGCATCGACGATTTGATCGTTCTAAAGACGACGAAGTCCGCGTTCGAAGGATTTCTCCGCGATCCCTATACGACTCTCAAGGAGGATAGCGATCGCATTTTATCCACGGTGATCCACGCGGATTGGCTCTATGAGGGCAATGAGGTGGAATTTAGTCCTGTGTGGCATGGTGTCCGCCAGACGATGCTGGAAACGTTTACGGAACACGACAGCCACTCACTTCAACACACGCTGTACGCGATGGGAGAAGCAGTCCTTAACAGCTTCGATCGTATCCGCGAAATTTATCTCTCGCTTCCGAACAAGCACTTCACTCCGGTGAATCTTGCGCCTTTCGGGATGGACAATCCCGGCGAAGTTTTTCTGCCAACCGATGAACCTCACGGGCTGATCGAAGCGACACTTCGAAAGGAATGATCGGAGCGCCTTACTGAAGCTCAGGCCATTAACGCCTGAAGAGACCGCGATCATGCGCAAGCATTCGGAAGTCGGGGAACGAATTTGCGCTCCGTTCATTCCGTTTGGCGCTCCCGATCATTCGCCATCACCACGAAAAGCGCAACGGGTCCGGGTACTCCGATGGCTTGCGTGGCGAGGAGATTCCGCTTACGGCACGAATTTTGCAGCTTGCCGATGTCTACGACGCATTAACGACAGATCGGCCCTATCGAACCGCTGTTGCTTCGGAAGTCGCTCTCTCGATGATGGATGAAGAAGCAACTCACGGATAGTGGGATCGTGACTTGTTTGAAGTATTCCGAGACATGATCCGGGAAAACCGGGTTGCCTCTTTGCCGCAACTTGCACAGCGACAGTTACGATAGCCCGCCCTGCAGCGATTATCGGCCCACAGAGTTCACAATTTCGCGATGCGATCTTCTCCAGCGTAAATCACAAATCGGTTCCCGCGCAGGAACCCGATCAGCGTCAGACGAAGTTCGCGCGCGAGCCGAACAGCGAGACTCGATGGCGCCGATACGGACGCGACCACCGGAATCCCCGCGACGATCGCTTTCTGGATGATTTCGAATCCCCCACGCCCGCTGACAAGTAAGACGCAATCACTCAACGGAAAACGGTCGTTGAGCAAAGCCCACCCGATAACTTTGTCGACAGCATTGTGTCTCCCGATATCTTCTCGCACTACGAGCAACCGTCCTTGAGCGTCAAACAAAGCCGCAGCGTGGAGGCCGCCAGTGCGTTCAAATACATCCTGGGCCGAGCGAAGCGCTTCAGGAAGACTCACGAGCAGACCAGGTGCGATGCGGAATTCCGGATTGGGCGCTTGCAGGAGACGCGAACGCACGGCATCAATCGATGCTTTGCCGCAGATCCCGCAGCTTGAGGCTGCGAAAAAGTGACGCCGCATCGTTTCGAAGTCCGGCGCAACTTCCGGGGCCAGATCAGCCTGCACGACGTTGCCACGCTTCCCGGCGTCATCGTCAGAAGCGTTCTCGATCTTCAGGAGTTGATCGCGGCGTTGCAGCAAGCCTTCCGTGAATAGAAATCCGGCAGCAAGTTCCAGATCGTGTCCCGGCGTGCGCATCGTGACGCTCAGCGGATTTTCGCCGATGCGGATTTCGAGCGGTTCTTCGGCAGCGAGATAATCGTCTTTTCGAACTGCGGTGCCGCCATTCCATTCGGTAACCTGCGTGAGATCGACGCTACGAAGTGTTCGAGCCATCAACGCTCCAGATTCCCTGCCCCAGCCTAGAGAAACAGAATAGCGCCGAATCCGCGACGGAGCGCGCCTAAAACGGGGCTGGCCCGTCCCTAAGAATTGTGAAGAGCCAGTGGGGTTGAGTGGTGTGAAGTAACGCGGGCAGCCAATTAATACGCGCTGGTTGTTAGTCGAGGATAAACGATGCATGAAAACTGAAAAACGAAGGAGTTGTATCCGGCGCCCGCCAAACAGATTTCTTTCGCGAAATCAACTCACTTCGGCCAGATCGCTTGCCGCCACCACAGCCGCTATAGCCAAACCCCGCTGGCAGAGGTAGTATCGTTGTTCTGTTTCGCCCCTAGAAATGGTATTTCATGGCACAAACGATACCGCTGCCTGTTCACGTATTGGCTAAGAACGACGCCTTCGAGAAGTGGATGGAACGCGTGCTAAAGCGCGCACAGAAGGTCCGCAAGACCTGGGCCGCGACCGATGTCCATGATTTGCGTGTGGCGCTCAGACGATGCCGGACAATGGCAGACGCCCTCACCGACACCAATCCAAGCCCGGGCTGGAACAAGCTCAAAAAAGGTTCTAAGAAGGTTTTTCATACTCTCGGTGAACTGCGGGACATTCAGGTTGAACAAGAATGGGCCAAGAAGCTGTTTCCAGCAACCGAGTCCAGGATCCAATTGCTGAAGCTATTGCGAGTTCTCGAGAAGGGGCGTCTGCAGGAAGCACAGAAAGAGCTCGACGATTTCGATCGGAAAGAATGGCGAAAACTGTGCAGAAAATTGTCTCCCAAAGCGGAAATATTCCCGGTTGGAAGCGTTGTGTTTCAGCGGCTGGCTCTAATAAAGTTGAACGACGCTGTTGCGCTTTACCATCAGGCGAGAAAGCGGAATAGCGGTATTGCCTGGCACCGCGTTCGCATTGCCGTCAAGCGCTTTAGGTACCTCGTCGAGAATTTTCTGCCGCAGAATTACGAAGCTTGGGCGAGAGATTTGAAAGAGACGCAAGACCTGCTGGGAGACGTTCACGATCTCGACGTGCTTCGAACTCACGTTCGCCGCCACTCACGTGAGTTCGAGCAGCAGCAAGCAGTCACCGAATGGCTGGAACGAATTCAATCGGCGCGTGCCGAGCGACTCGATAAGTTTCTGTCAAAAACAAATGGCAAAGAATCGCTCTGGCTTGATTGGCGATCCGGACTGCAGGGAGGAAACACACTGCTTCCAGTTTTGGCCAATGAAGCCAGGACACTTTACTCAGCCAGCTGACGCAATGTTTTCGGAGTCACAAGCCAAACAAGCTCCCAACGTCCCTGCGAACTGCCGCGCTCGAAGCAAGCGACCCCAGCTTTCCTCATGGAAGTGAACACACCTCGAGCTCCAGCCAGTTGCGAAATCATGGTATCGACGTGCGGCGCGTGCCCGAAACAAATTACCTCTTTCGCTTTCAGCCGTGACAATTCTTTAAGAAATTCCGCAGGGTCGGCGGCTGGCTTTAAGTGATCGCTTGACCGGATCTTGCTCGGCGCAAAACAAAGAGCTTCCGCGAAAATCTCTGCGGTTTGCACTGCACGAATCAGGGGGCTGGTAATAAACAAATCGGGCTTAATGTCGAATTTTGCGAGTCCGAGCGCGGCCAATCGGGTTTTCTTCACTCCCCGCGCCGTCAACGGCCGTTCCGGATCGGGTGGGCTGTTTGGATCAGTGCGGTCTACCGCAATTCCATGGCGGACAATGTAGAGAATCATGGCTTATGCCACCTTTTCCTTTTCTTTTCGTGGATCTCGGCGGAATTCAGGCTTCAGATGAAATTCTCTTTCGAAGAGGTCAGCTTTCCGCTCCAACCCTAACACGTCCAGGCGCGTGCCATCCGCCGCGCGAATGTAGAAGATCGCCTTGCGTCCGGCGATTTGAACGTCCACGGCAGCGATGCGCTGTTCGTGTTCGGACTCCAGTTTTTCGGCGATACGGAGCAAGGAGGTTAGAAGCCGCACCTGCCTTCGTCGCGGGCCATCCAGCGCGGCGTACGACCCATGCTCGAGCTCCGGCTCCGACTTCGAATTATGGTATCGAACGAGCGCCGCGACCATATCGCATCGCCAACCGCGCAGCCCTGGAATCTCACCATTCCGAATTAAGTATTCGCCGTGGCGGTGGTGCGATTTGTGGCTGACGGCATCGCCTACATCGTGAAGCAAAGCAGCCATTTCGAGTACGAGCCGCAGGTCCGCTCCCATCTCGTGGATCGGGCGAAGCTGATCGAATAGAGAAAGCGCGAGACGAACCACCTGATCGGCATGTTGCTCGTTGTAATTGAAACCCCTCCCAAACCAACGAGCCCCGGCGAGAAGCTCCTCGGCGCGGTCCTTTTCCTCTCCAGAGGACATGCAGGAGTATTGCTCCGCCACGAGATCGAGCAGAATGCCTTCACGCACCCCGACGCCCGGCACAAGCATCGTGCGAATGTCGAGCCATTTAGCGAGCGTTGTGATGATAATGGCGGCAATGCCCAGCACTTCCGCCCGGTCTTCTCTTACGCGGAAAACTCTCATCCGCCCGGGTACATCCAGAGCCAGCAGCCGCCAAGTCTGATCTTTAAGCAGCCGCACGTTGATAGTAGGCGTCCTCCCGACGAACGGTCCCGAAGCCAGGCGAACAAGCGCCTCCGCGTTGCCTCCGCAGGCGACAGCCAGAGCTCGGGATAATTTTGGCGGCGACGGCATCGCACTCCGGAGCAGTGCCAGTGTGTGAAGTCGGAGACGATGCGCGTGATCCTCATCGATTGCGCCTTGGATCGAATACGTCTCCATCAAACGAATCGTTCCGAGAGGCAATGCGATTCGATGCTCGAGCACTCCGCGCTGAAAAAAATTCAGCTCCAGACTGCCTCCACCTAAATCAAAAATCAGTCGAGGCTGAACAAGATCGCCCAACGCCCGGAATACTGCCGCACAAACAAGCCGCGCTTCCTCCTCGCTGCTGATCACCTCGAGTTCAATGCCCGTCTTCCGCCGGATACGCTCCATCAGAGTGCGATAGTTGCGAGCTTCGCGCGCAGCAGCCGTTGCGACGGCACGATAGGCGCTCACGTGATGCTGGTCCATCCGCTCGCGAAATCCCTCGAAGGTGCGCGTGGCGCGAGCAATCGTCTTCTCATCGAGAAGCCGGCGTGTGAACGCATTGTGACCTAGCCGCACCGCTGCGCGTTCGTTATCCAGGATTTGAATCTGATCGGGAGATGTCGCTCTTGCGATTACAAGGCGAATCGCGTTCGAGCCTGCGTCAATCGCCGCTAGCTGGACGGGGGCAGCCAATTGTTAGCGCCAGAGGTGCGCAAGTGCGTGCGAAGGTTTGTAGTGCGTGCTCCGGATTCCGAGCGCCGACGCGATTCGCTTGCGTAGCACCCGATTCACTTCGGAGACGCTCTCTTCGCCGTCCACTTCGATAAAGCCGTGCCGTTGTGAAAGATAATCAAACTCCCGCCGGATCAGCGACTGGTAGCGGATAAAGGATTGGAACAGATCGTTCGACAGCGACATATCACGGCCTGATTCCCAGTAGCTGATCGTCTGCGATTTCTTGAACTCGCGATCGAATGCAATTTCGGGCTTCACGTTGAGCCAAAACGTCAAGTCTGGCCGCAACGCCATTTCGTAAATTCCGTGCA
>Ga0209625_1000041_pt1 | contig 25056 bp, 22 predicted proteins | sample JacPin_JW_Ref_M2_FD_187960 | JGI IMG/M metagenome (GOLD analysis project Ga0209625, IMG submission 187960) | Forest soil microbial communities from Algoma, Ontario, Canada - Jack Pine, Ontario site 1_JW_Ref_M2 (SPAdes) (version 2) | ecosystem: Environmental > Terrestrial > Soil > Boreal...
AAGCAGTTGTTCCAGCCAGGCGCCAAGATCATAAATCCCGGGTGAGGCCGCGATGGTCACCTTGTCCCGGCCATGATTCGCCGCCACGCCGAGAATCATGCCCAGCAGCGCGCCCGGATTCGAATCCGCGGGGACAGTCGCGCCGCAAGCCTTCACCATTTCCGCGGTGTTGTTTAAAAATTTCGCAACATCGATCCCCATAATCGCCGCCGGAACCATTCCAAAATTTGAGAGCGCCGAATACCGCCCGCCAATCCCCGGCACCCCATTAAAGATTTTGCGAAATTTATCGCGCTCGGCCACTTCCTGCAGTTTCGAGCCGGGATCGGTAATGGCGATGAATCGTTTGCCGACTTCGGCTTCACCGACTTTTTCTTTCACACGCTCAAAGAAATATTGTTTGTAAATGTTGGGCTCGAGCGTGCTGCCCGATTTGCTGGAGACGATACATACCGTGCTGGAGAGATCGATTTTGCTTTCGATGGCTTTGATCTGCGCCGGATCAGTGGAATCCAGCACGTGCAACTCGGGGTACCCGTCAATCTTTCCAAACGTCATGCGCAGCACTTCCGGGCACAGGCTGGAGCCGCCCATGCCCAGAAGAAGAGCATGTTTGAATCCAGCCTGCTTCATGTCCGCCGCGATTTCCTGAAAAGCGGAGAGGTGCGCCAGTTGCTCCGCGGTGATTCCCAGCCAGTCCAGCCACTTGTTTTCGTCAGTGCCGGTCCACAGGGAAGCGTCGCGCTGCCAAAGGCGGCGGACCTTTTCGCTCTTTTTCCAATCTTCTCGCGCGGCGGCAAAAGGCCCGGAAAGAGAACCCGGCAGTTTGTAGGTCTGCCGATTTAGGCTCACGCGCGCACGCCCGCGGTCTTTCCGGTGGCCTCCAGAAGTTCCTTAAATGCGTCCGCAAAAAGTTTTACGCCGTCGACCAGCAGCTTGTCGGTAATTTCCTTCATGGAGATCCCGGCCTTTTCCAGGTCAGACATGGTCTTGAACGCCTGGTCAACATTTTCCGTGAGGCTCGGCCGCAATGTTCCATGATCGCGGAAAGCATCGAAAGTCGCCGGAGGAATGGTGTCAACCGTATCGGCGCCAATCAGTTCCTCCACATAAATTACATCTCGGTAGGCTTTGTTCTTTGTGCTGGTACTGGCCCACAGCAGCCGCTGTGTTTGTGCTCCCTTAGTCTTCAGAGCGTTCCAACGCGACCCGCTGAAAATCTCCTGATACTTTTTATAAGTGACTTTGGCGTTGGCGATAGCCACTTTTCCTTTTAGCCCGTTCAGCAAAGCTTTTTGACCTGGGTCGGAAGTGGATTTTAATTTTTCGTCCATCAGGCTGTCCGCCAAAGTATCGATGCGGCTGACGAAGAAACTCGCCACGCTGGCGATGTGCGCGATGTCCTGATTCTTGGCTGCGCGGGCTTCCAGTGCCGCGAGGAACACCTCGGCAACCTTTTCATAAGCGGATTGCGCGAACAGCAGCGTGATGTTGATATTGATGCCTTCTTCGAGAAGCTGCCGGATCGCCGGGATGCCTTCCTTCGTGCCGGGGACCTTGATCATCACATTGGGACGATTCACCATCTTCCACAAACGCCGCGCTTCCTCGAGCGTTTTGTCTGTTTCGAGCGCCAGCGTGGGAGAAACTTCCAGGCTGACATAGCCATCGCGACGGCGGGTTTCCTCGTACACCGGCCGGAAAATATCGGCGGCGTCCTGAACGTCGCGCACCGCGATTTTTTCGTAAAGCTGTTTGGCATTCAGCTTCTTGGCATCAGGCGAATCCATAATGTCCGAGTAAAAGTTGCTGTTGGAAATCGCTTTCGCGAATATCGTGGGGTTGGAGGTCATACCTCGCAGCCCGTCGTCCTGTATCAGTCTTTTCAGCTCGCCGCCGGTGAGCAAATCTCTACGGATATAGTCCATCCAGGGCGACTGGCCGTAATCGAGAAGTCCCTTCAAGGGGTTTTTGCCGCTCTTGCCAACTTGTACATCGCTGGTTTTCACTGAAGTGGTCATTTTCAATTCTCCTTCTGACTTCAATTCTTATTGTACGCCTGCGGCGCACCGTGCGCTTTTTGGGGCGCTTACCTCGCCGAACTGCTCACAGCAAACTTGGATTCCAAAGCTTTAATTTTGGCCAACCGCCGGACATGCCGATCTTCATTGGTAAATTTGGCGGCGAGGAACACCTTCACCAGGTCCTCGGCCAGCTTCACACCGATGATGCGCGAGCCGAGAACCAATACATTCATGTCGTCGTGCTCGACGCCCTGATGCGCGGAGTAGGTGTCGTGACACACCGCTGCGCGTATGCCTGTTAATTTATTGGCCGCTACGCTGGCCCCCACGCCGCTGCCGCAGATCAGCACGCCGCGCTCGGCTTTGCGGTCGAGTATGGCCCGGCCCACAGCTTCGGCAAAGTCCGGATAATCGGAAGGATTTTCATTGAACGCTCCGACGTCCAGGACTTCCTGGTTCATCGATCGCAGCAGGTCCCCCACGGCGCCTTTTAACTGGAATCCGGCGTGGTCAGAACCGATGACAATTTTCATCGACGCTCACTTTCCTAGAACTTCTTTCACTGCTGCGACGACCTTTTCGGGTTGGAAACCAAATTTCTTTTGCAGCTCCTTCAGAGGCGCGGACGCTCCAAAGGTATGCATGCCGATGATTTCGCCCTTCGATCCCACGTAGCGATCCCAGCCTACAATAGATGCTTGTTCCACCGAAACCCGCGCGGTGACCTCCGGCGGCAGCACGCTATCGCGGTATTCGCGTGATTGATGCTCAAAAATATCCCACGACGGCATACTTACCACCCGCACTTTTACGCCTTGGCTGGTGAGCGTTTCATAAGCGGAGAGACACAAGGAAACTTCGCTGCCGGTGGCCATCAAAATCGCTTCCGGCTTGCCGCCCTGCGCCTCAGCGATGATGTACGCACCCTTTGCTACCCCAGAGGCTGCGGCGTATTTGCTGCGATCGATGGTGGGCAACGCCTGTCGAGTCAGCACCAGCACGGCGGGCTCTTTCTTTAACTGCATGATCACGCGCCAGCACTCGATCACTTCGTTGGCGTCCGCCGGGCGAAGCAGTACCAGCCCCGGCACCGCACGCAGCGCAATCAAGTGTTCGATAGGCTGATGCGTGGGACCGTCCTCGCCTACGCCAATCGAGTCGTGCGTGAAGACATAGATCACCGGCAATTCCATAATTGCGCTCAGACGAATCGCCGGCTTGCAATAATCGGTGAAAATAAAAAATGTCGAGGCAAACGTGCGAATCTTGCACAGCACCATGCCATTCGAGATAGCCGCCATGGCGTGCTCGCGAATACCAAAATGCATGTTGCGGCCGCTGCGCGTCGCCGCTTCGAATTCCTCGACGCCCGCAAACGTCAAACGCGTCTTCGTGGAGGGATAAAGATCGGCGGCCCCGCCCATAAGCCACGGCACGTTTTTGGCAATCACGTTGAGAACTTTGCCGGAAGAATCGCGTGTGGCCAGGCCCTTGGCATCCGCAGGAAAAGTCGGCACGTCCTTATCCCAACCGCTCGGCAACGAGCGGTGCTGCATTTTATTCAAATCTTCGGCCAGCTCCGGAAATTCGGACTTGTAGGATTCGAATTGTTTCACCCAGGCGTTGCGCGCTTCGCCGCCGCGCTTGCCGATGCTTTTTTTAAACTGATCGTAGACCCCATCCGGCACCAAAAATTTTGCGTCCGGCGGCCAGCCGTAGAATTTCTTGGCCAGCGCCACTTCTTCTTCGCCCAGCGCTTCGCCGTGAGCTTCCTTGGTGTCCTGCCTATGGGGGGCGCCCCAGCCGATGTGGCTGTCTACGATAATGAGCGTCGGTTTATCGGTAGTGTTGCGAAAAACATCCAGCGCCTTTTCGAGCGCCACGGTGTCATTGGCGTCGGTAACATGCTCCACGTTCCAGCCATAACCTTTGAAACGTGTCGCTACATCTTCGCTAAACGCCAGGCTGGTGTTGCCTTCGATGGTGATGTGATTGTTGTCGTAGATCCAGCAAAGATTGGACAGTTTATGGTGGCCGGCCAGCGACGCCGCCTCGCCAGAAATTCCTTCCATCATGTCGCCGTCGCCACAGATCGCGTACACGTCGTAATTAAATAATTCGAATCGTGGCTTATTGAAATACGAAGCCAGCCACCATCGCGCCATGGCCATGCCCACGCTGTTGGCCACCCCTTGTCCCAGTGGCCCGGTGGTAGTTTCGACTCCGCTGGTCATACGGTATTCAGGATGGCCGGGAGTTTTGCTATCGATTTGTCGGAATTTTTTTAGGTCGTCGATAGTAAGCGCCATCGAGTCCAACACTTTATTATCGTCGAGATCGACAGCCCTGACCTGCGCGAGATGCAGCAGTGAATACAAAAGCATCGACGCGTGCCCATTCGAAAGCACAAACCGGTCACGATTCGGCCAAATCGGATCGTTGGGGTCATAACGTAAATATTTTTGCCACAGCGTATAAGCCACCGGCGCGAGCGCCATCGGGGTGCCGGGATGACCGGAATTAGCGGCCTGCACCGCGTCCATCGATAACGTGCGGATGGTGTTGATACTTAGTAGATCAAGATTAGACTCGCTCACTCCAGCTCCCGTGGCAGACAATTAAGGCCCCCATTCTCCGCGCACGCATTGGATGCGCCGACTCAAGATTTGAATGCGGGAATTCTACGACAAAATAGAGTTACAAACGGGTAACAAATTCTTTTTGATGCAGGCACACCGCGGAGAGGCGTAAAGACTTTTAGACCTTTACGCAGCGATGACCCGCTACGGTCTGATGTGGAATTGTCGAGACAGCCTTAATGAGCGGTGACGGCCGAAGCCGTCGTATCCTGGGTTGACTCTTGAATGGTCAGCATGTCCGTGCGAGTTTTATCCCACTCGCGAAGCATCAATCCACTGGCAGTAAAGAAGCGCCGAATCTTCACGGAGTCCCAGCGCAGCACTTCCTCCAGCACCGGCACCAACACGCTCATGGTGTTGTCGCTCAGCACCGTACGCCGCGCGATACGCGTGATGAATTTCGCTTCCGACACCGCGATGGTCAAACCATCGTGTTGATTCACGTGCATCATCACCGGCAAGTCAGAGCTGCCGTCGCCCATATAGATGATGTTGTCGTGGCTGATACCAAGTGAAGCGCGAATTTCTTCCAACACTGTAATTTTGCCCCAACCAGCCGTCGCGCGAATGATCGATTCAACCTCGCCGGTCTCTTCGTTGTAGCGAAAACGCGTGCCGAAGATGTGGTCCGCGGGAACGATGCCCTCAAGCGCGGACTGGATAATCTCCTGCGGCGCGGCAGAGATCACGTTGAAATGAAAATTGTAGCCGTCCGCCAGCGTATCGAGCGCGCGCGCAAACAGCGCGACATTGTGCTTCAAGCGAATTCGTTTGCCAGTCTCCACCAGGTGCGAGCGCCGCACGTGGCGGAACTCCGGGTCGTGCAAAATCAGGTAGCTCAATTCCGCGCCCTGCTGCACCAGGTTCATGTGTGACAGGCCGGACACCTTGTCATGAAACCCATGAAAACCGATCAGTTCGCTCAGGACCACACCTGAGTCGTTGAAGCTAAGGGTTTGGTCGAAATCGCTCGCCAAAAGATACTGTTTCTGCATGTCCTAGTACTCCTTCTCACTGGGGAACCGGCGGCTAAGCCATTCGGATGGAACCGCCTTGCATTTCAAGGATATCGTTATTTCAAGTGTTACCGTCACGAATAATTCTGATAGGTGCTATGCGTAAAAAGATTGAACGTGAGGTTAACATTCGGTTAGATGCCGCGCATAGGTAAATGATACAAAGCAAGGGAGATGAACCACATTGGGATACTTTACCGCCGCAAGCCCAGCTGTTCCTTTTAGATACAGATAGCGAAGCTAAAGCGAAAAACAACCCGCTACCTTTCGGTAGCCGGACTCCGCCATGTTCTCGCTAAGGCAAAACCCTCCTCGACTTGCCTACAGGGACACCGATCTGTCTCACCGTGAGACTTGTGGCCGCCTCCGGGCCCGGCGCTGTCGCGATCAACACTTTTGAGTAGGTCACCGCAACCGGAAGGGCATCTGTGACGTAACGGGGTAGCCGGGGGCAACGGTTTCGACATATAGCCAAGCCCTTCCATAACGAGCACTTTGGTGGGGGGGACATAGCTTCATCACTTGGCTACACTGGCCGTCTAAGTCGTTGAATACAGCGGAAAAGGATGATTGAATGGGACATCCCCCAAGGCCATGCATAAATTGAGAGAACCCGTGCCCGCACGCCGCGTCCATCAAAGGCGCCGAAACGTGCTGATGGTCAGCATTGCCGCCGCCGTAATCCTGGTGGTAGTGATCTCGATCTTCCTGGTCGGCTGCGGGAGCGGAAACCAGACCCAGACCAATCCCCAGTCCGCCGTCAACACGGTTCCTCCAGCGTCCGCAAGCATCACCCTGACCTTTAGTGATGTAGATAGCATCGTCCACGCCGCAGCAGTCGCGACTTCCCCTACCACCGCGGTTATTGCAGTGGTAGACCGCGAGGGCAATGTCCTGGCGCTATATCGCAAGCCGGACGCGCCCCTGACCGTCGCCGGCAATTTTGGTATTCAGACAGGCACCAACGACGTCGCTATTGGACTGGCGCGCACCGCAGCGTTTTTCAGCAATGACCAGGCGCCATTGCCAAGCCGCACGGTGCGATTCATCAGCGGCGTCCACTTCCCACCGGGAGTTTCAAACGCTCCAAACGCCGACTTGTATGGAATAGAAAACACCAATCGTGGCTGCAAACTTTCCTCGGAACTAGAGACGCGAGGCATTCATCCCTCCACCGCGCTCGGTGGCGGCCCGGGGCCGGGCATCATCACCGGTAAAGCGGACGTGCTTGACAGCAATCCGGCCGCTGTGAATCCCGGAGGACTCCCGATCTACAAGGGCGCGATTTTAGTCGGAGGAGTTGGCGTCGCTGCGGTTGCGCCAGACGTTGCCGAATTCACAGCTTTCTCGGGCGCGCTAGCCACCGGGTTTTCACCGGTGCCAAATCCGCTCTCAGGTGCCGGCGGATTATTTCTTGGGGGCGTGGCGCTCCCCGCCATCAATCAAACTACGCGGCCAGCATCAGTTAGCACCGGCACTTTCTCGGGCAGTTATGTTGTCAGTCCTCAATCAGGTCAAGCCGCACCCGACGGCGATCTGGTTGGGCCGCATCCAAGCGCAAATCCGAACTCGGCAAACGGCGGTCTGAGCCTAGCCGAAGTTACACAGATTCTCGATGCCGCCGAGAAGACCGCGAATCAAACGCGCACCTCGCTTCGGCTTCCCTCGGGATCGCACGCGCGCGTGGTGATCGCTATATCCGATCTCGACGGAAACATCATCGCGCTACGCCGCATGCCGGACGCCACGATTTTCAGCATCGATGTGGCCGTCACTAAGGCGCGCAACATGGTGTACTTCAATGGCACCCAGCGCAGCGATGCGGACTTGAGCCAGGTGCCCGTCGGTACCGCGGTGACCAACCGCACCATCAGCTTCGGTGCGCAGCCTTTTTTCCCGCCGGGCGTTGATGATTCGAACGCCGGTCCATTTTTTCCATTGTTTATGAACGACTTGGTTAATCCATGTTCGCAAGGTGTCGACCGTGGCCTATCGAGCGGAAATAATAGCGGGATCGTATTCTTCCCCGGCAGTACCGGCCTGTATCGTAACGGCGTTTTAATTGGCGGACTCGGCGTGAGTGGTGATGGCGTCGATCAAGACGATTATGTGACCTCCGGCGCAGCGGCGGAATTTCAAGCCCCCGCGAATACTCGCGCCGACCAGATTTTTATTCGCGGCGTGCGATTGCCATATTTCAAATTTCCCCGTAACCCGACGAACTGAGACATTCCCGTTCCAGAACGTTCGCGGCCTAGTTGGAAATTCTTTTAACAGACCGTTAGCGCTTGGACATTTTTATTTCGGCCAGCAATCGTCGAGGGAATTTGGCGCGACGTTCAGCGCAGGTGCCCAAGATCAAAGTCCGCCGTAATGGGTTCGCCCTCAGGTGGTTCCACCGTGATGCTCGCTGAATCAGCAGGAAAAGCATCAGCCGGAAATTCAAACGTGAGAGTCGCACCGATCAGAGTGCAAGGACCGCGTTCACCACAACTGTAATTCGGGCGCCCGTGATAGACGGAGTTAGATAGGGCTTGCTCGCCGTTAAAAATTCGTACCTGGAAGTCTCTCCAAAAATCATCGGGTCGGGTAATCAGGACTGACGCGGAACCAGAGCGCGAATTCGTCTTGGCCGGGGCGATAAACTGGCCATAGGATTCTGTCAGCTGAATTTGTACTGTAATTTTAACAATTTCTTCTCCTGCCTCGCGATGATCCTGTTCAGCCTGTTGGGCGCTGTAATTTCCAAGGTGAGCATTGGACAGTTGTGCGGCACTCAGAAACGGACTAGCGAACATTATCGAAAAAACATAAGGACCGGTTCTCGGTGGAGGGAATCGCCACGTGGATTTTTCGACCAACCCCTCAAACGAGCCATCGTGACGCTGCCCCAGAAAATACGCTTCGCGTACTGACTCATCGGACAACGGAGACTGGAACGCAAGAATAGGCTGCGCCAGCAGCACCAGCGTTGCGACGATCGCGACACTGGGTCGCGCCACTGAATGCATAAGCGTTCCTTCATTTATTAGACGGTGAGAAGTAACAAAGTGGTTTCAGAACCACTGGACGCAGCTCGCGCGTCTTGCCAAACCTCGTCCTGACCACGCTACGCTGTTCTTGTTAGTTGCACTACATTGATAATTTGCCGGAAGCAAAATAATGAGGCCTAAAAGGAGAGAAGCAGCTAAGGCGTTTGGCCTTAGCTGCCTCCCGGGGTGTGTCCTCGAAGTGGTATTGATAACTTAGATGTGCTGCGGCGCAAAAGGTTTCACCGGCACCAAAATTTTTTTTTATTAACTTTTGTCAACGCGAAAATCGCTAATAAAACAAATACTTACGCCATCGCTCATCACGATGGCCAATTAACCGCATCAGTTGCCTTGAGGTATGAAGCGTGAATGGTCGCGGTTTGCGCGCCAGCTTAATTCCGGCCTCTTCCGGCGTCCGGTCGCCTTTGCTGTTATTGCACCGGTAGCAGCAGGCCACCAGATTTTCCCACGAGGAACGCCCACCTCTCGAGCGCGGCACAACATGATCCAGCGTCAATTCCGAGCTGGGAAAAATTCGCCCGCAAAACTGACAGGTGTTGCGATCGCGCAATAATATATTCTTCCGCGAAAGCGCGCGACTCTGCTGCGGTATATGCCGGTAAGCCAGCAATCGAATCACCGAGGGTACCCGGTGAGAATGCGCCGCGGAGTGTACTTCCGCATTGTGCAGTTCTTCGGCTTGCGCCACGCCTTTCAGCATCAGCACCATCGCGCGACGTACCGCCGTTACATTGATCGGCTCGTACGTGGCGTTCAGCACCAGCACAGGCTCCTGCATTAACGCCAGGCGGCGGGCCGTTATCGGAGATGCGAATCTACTGCCGGCGGGGCTTTCTGACCCGGGCGCAATTGCTCCTGCCGCATCGGGGGTGTGGCGCCCCCGGGAATCGACCATGCTTGGCCGTCGTGCGCTCATCGCGCTTCCCTCGGGTACGATGTTAACGAAGACGTTCGGTGGCGTTCCTTAAAACCGCGCGGGCCACTGTCAACCCAATCACCGATCTGGCGCCCGCCTCGCGCAAAACCTTGGCACACGAGTCCAGCGTCGCTCCAGAAGTCATTACATCATCTACCAGTAAGACGCGTAAATTGTCAACCTGGCTGCCCGGACGTGTGGCAAAAGCGCCACGCACCGATTCCCATCGTTCTTCAAAACTCAGCAAATGCTTGTCGGGACGCGGCCGGATTCTCGTCAGCAAAACGGATTTGTATGGCAGCCCCAGTTGTTTAGCCAGCGGTTTGGCGATCGGCGCCGCCTGGTTATAGCCCCGTTTGCGCTCGCGCTGGCGGTGCAGCGGCACCGGCACCACCACGTCCGCTTGAAAAACCGCCCCGCCATCAACCACAACTTGTGCGAGCCGTCGCGCGAACAGTTTGCCCAGCGGGTCGATATTCTCGAATTTCAAAAGTAGAATTGCGTGTACCAGCGCGCTTTCATAAACCGCTCAGCTCCTTACGCGGTCGAAGGCATACCCGCCCCACTCGTCGCCTACGCACGTGGGGCAGACGAACGTTTCCGCCTCAGCTCTCGCCCCCCTTCGACAGGCCGTCCGCATTTCTCGCAAACTGTCCCGCTGATCGGTCGAAACGACCCAAGGCGATCCTCGCCGATGGGTGGGTGGCTTACCAACGTGCGGGCGGCGTTGCTGAGCGCGTGGTATTCCCTGCCGGTTGCCGAATCTGCGAGCGACTGCTTACCGGGACTGCGCGCGTTCCCCGTAAATCCGCGCACCGACGGCGAATCGGCGCGCAGCGATCCCCCGGCTTTCATGGGAGAAGTCTACACGCTCCCGCCGCAAAGGTAATTATTATTTAGTTATATAACTGGACAAATAAAGGACCTTACAATAGGCCCTGCTCCATCTTTTCCTGGCAACTGATGCAGTGCTTGGCCCAAGGCACCGCCTCCAGCCTCTTCTGCTGCATTTCATCCTGGCAATTCGCGCACACACCGTACTCATCTATCTGAATGCGCTTCAACGCCGCATCAATCATGTTCAGGATGGTGCGGTCTGTGTTGGTCATGCCAAAGAGAAATTCCTTGGTGTACGAGTTTGCAGCCTTGTCCGCCAGATCGACCGTCTGATCATCATCCGCCGTGCGGCCCTCTTCCTGGGTGCGCGCGATGGTCTTCATCAATTCCTCGCGGCGCGTAGCAAGTTTTTTCTTGAAATACTCTAATCGTTTCTTATCCATAATTATTCCCGCCCTCATAGTGAGTCATTGAGGGTATCTAAAAACTCCGTAGTGTAGGCCGACTTGTTAGCAGTGTCAATAGAACAGCGGCTCGGGATCACCGTATTACACAACAGGAAATTGTGTAAGCGCCGCATAACCTCAAACGTGAGGCCGTACCCTAACCGAGCATCAGGCTTCGATGTTCGGCGGCGCCATTTGGTTACCTCGCCCAAACAATCCGTTTTCTAAACGCTGACTTGGTTGCTCGGTAACAAACCGTATGGACCGTAAAGCTGTGTTTGTGGCATTTCTCTGATGATTCTTGACTGCCTGGGAGGTCACCATGATTAAAAAAGTAGAAGGCGGCTACAAGGTTGTTTCAGAGAAGGGTAATAAAAACCTCGGCGGCCCATACAAAACAAAAAAAGAAGCCGAGAAGAGATTGCAGCAAGTGGAATTCTTTAAGCACAAAAAAGGCTGACGCCTTCTGATTTGCTGCGACCGTGTGGGCGATAGGCGCACGACTGTGAAGAGCGCCGCGTCGCCCAATGGTCTGCGTCGCTTGGCCCGACGGTTTAGGTTTTGCTTAGAGTGGTTTCGGATGAGCCGCCAACGCCTCGCGGAACGTTGCCAGATTGGATTTATCCACGACGGCTGTTCCAGTGTCCACATACGTGGGAATCGGCGCCGCCGGTGCGGTGTTCCATTCCTTGAATTCATGTACCGCGTTGTGATGTAAATCATCGAGGAACTTCAGTCCGTAATAACTCATTACGTAGGGCTTTTGCGCGATCGTCGCCGCGATGGCGCCCTGTTGCACGAAGTCCAGCGTTTCTGGGTCTTTGTCAAACGCCACTATGGGGATTTTTCCCGTCTGGTCCAGCCGGTGTAGCGCTTCCGCGGCTCCCGGTCCTCCCGAAGCCTCCAGGCAGATAATGCCATCGACTTTTTCTTTGGCGTTTTTTGTTCCAAGTAGCGCCGAAATTTGATCATTCGCGCTGCGCGGGTCGCCTTTGTCGTCGATCGTCTGTACCACCTTGATGCCCGGGAATTTTTTCAGTGCTTCGTTGGCGCCGCGCACCCGCTCCTCCAGGTTGTCTTGTCCGGGGATGGAAACAATCACGACGTTTCCTTTGCCCTTAAGCAAGTCGCCCATGCGCTTCCCGCTTTCCATCCCCGCGCGAAGATTGTCGGTCCCGATAAACAGTACTCGCTTGGAATTCGGCGCGTCGGAATCGATGCAGATAACCGGAATCCCCTGCCCGATAGCCCCATCAATGGCATCCCTGAACATCTCCTTACGCGAAGCGGACAGCAATATCCCCGCGGGCTTCTCACTCACCGCTTTTTGAAAAGCGGCCAGCTCCTCCTCCGGCGAAAACTTTTCCGGTCCGCTGAATTCCACCTTCACGCCCAGCCATTTCCCGGCATCCTGGAAGCCCGCCTCCGCCTCCTGCCAGTACGGCAAAGTTGAATTAAAGGTTACGAAAACGTAGCGTTCCTCTTTCTGGTGATACGAATCCCCGCCGCACGACGCCAGCCCGATCCCCATCGCCAAAGTCGCGCATGAAAAAATCCCTAAGCGAAGTCGGTTCATGACAACTCTCCTTTAAATCGGTGAACAAAAGTTTCCAATGATGGGAATAGCGGTCCGCATAAAAAATCCCGAAAAAACATCGGGCCCGCGATGCCAGAGCCTATCACAAACTCGTTCCGGTCGCGCGCCCGGACGTTGTGATCTGCCAACATTTCGAATTGACTCAAATTGACTCAAAATGACTCTAATTAACTCTTCCTGACCCTCACTCCTTCCGTTATCTTTTGGCTACCAGTACTTGGGTACGCTTGCTTCTCCAATTTTCTATGCCCCATAATCGCAAGTACTTTGTTTTGTGCACAGCTCGAACCCTGTCCGCGTTCCGTTTGCGGATGGACGTGCCATTTCGAGTTTTTGTGCATTTTTGGAACGGGCCAAGCACAGCGAGTGCACCAACTCCGGATAAGGAACGACCACTGCCTTGATGCCGCAGAACCTAATTGTGCTGGCCTTGTTCGCTGCTGCCGCTCTGGTGGCCGGATTCTTCGCCTATATCTACACAATTAAACGCCAGACCTATCTTCTGATTTGGACCATTGGCTGGGCGCTGTACTCATTGCATTTTCTCGGCCCTGCGATATGGCGCTGGGTTCCCGAAGGCCCCGCTGAAGTCTCCATCAGCCGCTGGCTCTACGCACTCGTTCCGATCCTGTTCTTCATCGGCGCGCAGCTTTACGCTCACCGCACACCCTGGATCATGCCGGCTTGTATCACCGCGGGGGTCCTTGCCCTGTGGACCATCGGCAATTCTCTACATTTTGTGCCCATCTCGGTGGTCGTTCCGTCCGCATGTCTTTTCCTGGCCGTGGCTATCATTTTTTGGCAGGAAACCCGCCGGCAAGAGACGCTAGCCGACCATTTGCTGGCCATTTCTTTTGTCTGTTGGGCCATTCTGAAACTTTCGCTGTTTTTATTTTTCTCTTCCGCGGGCGAAACCCAGCAGATCGCTCTGAGCGCTGTAGTCGCGGTGCCTTCCGCATTCGTCGCCATGCTGATGGTCATGGCCTTGTACGAAGAAGAGAAGCGCCGCATCGAGCGCAACATGCTCGCGCTTTCCAATCTCAATTTAGCCACCTCCAGCTTCGTGGGCGGAGAAATCCAGCGCATGCTTTCTCAGGCTCTTGACCGCGTGCTGGGTGTTGTGCGCCTTCCGGCCGGTGCGCTCTTTCTTCATCATGGTGACCCCCAGGGTCCCACCTCCGTCGTCGCCGTAGGTTTGAACGACGCCTTCAGCAGCTCTGTTCAGGAAGAGGGCTTGGACGACTACCTGGTGAGCTTAGTCGCCCGCCTCGGTGGCCTGCTCGGTTTTCGCGATTTGCGCGATGACTCTCTCTCCGCACTCGACAAGGAACCATCCATTCGCCGCTTCCGTGAAATTGCTCTGGCCCAGGGCTTGCGCAGCATTGTTGCCATCAGCTTGCAGGCCAAGGAAAATGCTTTTGGCGTTCTTTTACTCGGCACTTCCGATAGCCGCAAATTTACCCCTGCGGAGCTTCGCCTGCTTCTCGCCCTCGGCCATCAGATTGGCATGGCCGTCGAAAACAGCTATTTGATTCAACAAACTTCCCGGCGCTCCGAAGAACTTCATGTCCTCAACGAGATTGGCCGGGCTCTCAGTTCCACGCTCAACAAAGAAGATCTGCTGCGCAAGGTGTGGGAAGAATTACGCCGCTTGTTTGATGCCGAAAATTTTTATATCGCCTCCCTCGAATCCACCAGCGATGAAATAACCTTCGACCTGGAAATGATCGACGGTGCGCGTATGCCCAAACGCACTCGCCCTTCCGGCAATTACATTACCGAATACATCATTCGCACCCGCCAGCCGGTCTTGATTCGTGAAAACTATGTCGAGGAAGTTAAAAAACTCGGCGTCGATCCTATCCGCACGCGCGGCTGTTTCTGCGGCGTTCCGCTGGTGGCCTACGACCGCGCCATTGGCGCCATGGCCGTCTTCTCGGACAACGAGCGCGCCTTCGACGAAGGCCATCTCGAACTATTACGGGTACTCGCCAGCGAAGCCAGCATCGCCATCGAGAATGCGCGCCTCTTCCAGGAAGAGCGCACCAAAGCGCGCCATCTGTCACTACTCAATATTATTTCTCGCAACGCCATCGCCACTCTGAATCCCGACGAAATGCTAGCCAAAATCGCCGAGCAACTGGAAGAGGGCCTTACCTACGATCACATCGGCATCGGTGTGCTTGAGTACTCCACCCGCGAAATCGTGGTGCAGGCCGAAGCTGGCAAGCGTCGCGGCAGTTTAGGTCAACGCATACCGCTTGGCGCGGGTCTCATCGGCCACGTTGCCCGCAATGGCGAGATGGCTTTCTATCGTGGCGCAAATGTCGCCGATGCCGCGCTAAAACCGCTTCTGCAGGACACTGCTACCGCCGTGGCCTTGCCTATCTTCTATGCCGAGCAGCTTCACGGAATACTTTTCATCGAGTCCTCAGCCAACATCGAATTTTCCGAGGAAGAACTTCTCCTCATCCGCACCCTTGCTGACCTCATCGCCGGCGCTCTGCACAATTCCTATTCGTTCCAGAAGGCCCAGGAGCAAGCCATCACCGACGGCCTCACCGGCGTCAAAACACACCGGTTTTTCATGGAAGCTTTGGGCAACGAGTGGAAGCGCTCCACGCGTGCTGCTCGCGCCTTTGCTCTGGTGCTGATGGACCTCGACCGCTTCAAATTCGTCAACGATTTTTACGGCCATCTCGAAGGCGATCTTGTTTTGCAACGCGTCGGACACATCCTCGAAACGAATTGCCGCCGTTCCGACGTGGTAGCCCGTTATGGCGGAGACGAATTCGTGCTGCTGATGCCGGAAACCAACATGGAGCACGCCCGCCAACTTTCTTCCAAGCTCCGTGGCCTGGTGGCCGTCGATCCGTTATTGCGCGAAAAAAATATCAGTGCCAGTTTTGGAATTGCGTGCTATCCGTTGCACGGTTCGTCCCCGCAGGAACTAATCCAGGTCGCGGATGCTTCGATGTATCTCTCCAAGCATCAGGGCGGCAATACCGTCTCCACCGCCGACCACTTCGATCCCAACGAAGCCAAAAAATGGAAGCGCGACGTCCTCGAAGCCTATCTCGGGGTCACACTGAAGCGCTTGTTCGCCACCGGCCCTGAAGCTTTCGAGGAAATTTATTTGCGCCTTAAGCAATTTACGGAATCGCTGCCGGCCACCGAAGTCGTCAGCGATAAGCCTACGGTAGCGGAAGGCCCGCAGGCCCTGCCGCAAGCCGTTCTGGACACCGTAACCTCCTTGGCCTTCGCCATCGATGCGAAAGATCATTACACCCAGGGCCATTCGCAAAAAGTTTCCGCCTACGCCGCGCTCATCGCCGAATCCATGTCCATGACCGATGCTGAAATCGACGAAATTCGTCTCGGCGCAGTGCTCCATGACATCGGCAAGGTCGGCATCCCGGAAATTATTCTGAATAAAGGCAGCGCCCTGAATCCTGAAGAGTGGGAAACCATGAAATCTCACGTGACCTTTGGCGCAAAAATTCTCGAGCCGCTCACCCCACTCGCGCGCATCCGCGAGATGGTTCTCCACCATCACGAATATTTTGACGGTTCAGGTTATCCCGACGCTTTGTCAGGTCAGGAAATTCCTCTGGGTGCGCGTATCATCGCCGTGGCTGACGCGTATGACACCATCACCAGTGATCGCGTCTACAAAAAAGGCCGCCCCTCTTCCGACGCCCTCAAGGAACTCGAACGCTGCGCCAACGCTCAGTTCGACGCCACCATCGTGGAAGCCTTCGTGCGCACCATGCGGCAGTTGCCCAATCCCATCATTGAAATCGCCGCCGTAGCCCCGCCTCCGCTCGCTTGATCCGTCCGCGATTATCCTGTTAGCGCTTATCGAGCGCCACGTCTTTAACCGGCACATCCCAGTGCCCATCTAATATCTCAAAACGCCTTTGTTCCTCTTTTTTATAGCTTTCCTGATCCGGATAAAGCTGCCGCAGCAGCGCCTCGGTATCAAAATTGTCATTCGCGACCGCCGCACTCTTAAACACGATGGTCACCCGGTAATCCCATCGCCCATCTTCCGTGGTGTGCAGTCGCGGCGCAGCCATGCTCACGCGCAAGATGCGTCCCATCTCCATCTCTTTCTTCAGCACCGGGTAATGATTCTTCTTGAACAGCGTGAGAAATTCCTCCGCGTGTCCCCATTTAGCCTTGTAATAATATTCCACCACGTATGGCTCGTCTTTCGTCTCTACCGCCGTGCCACTCTGTGGCGGGCCTGCGTACTCTTGCGGGCCGAGTGCCAGGCCCGCAATAAAAACCGCTGCCAAAATCCAAAATCTCCTTGCAGCTCGCATGATCACCGTCTCCTCCGTGTGCCTTACTCCTGGCTAATTCCTGCCTAATTCCGAATCGCGCCCGCATCGTACCTCTTCATTGCTTTCACGTCGATAATCGCCATCATCCGCACTCAACATTAATCCCGTTGCCAAAGGCAGCTTGGCAGTTCACACTAAAACTCCACTTAGGGAATGCCACCCTTTGTGATCTGCCTACCCCTTGCCCCGGGGCCCGTAGTTTTTATTCCGCATACCAGAATTGTTATAACGCTGATTTCTGTGGATAATAAGTTTTCGCTACATAAGACTTTTGTCGTCACCGGCTGATTTTCACATTGTGAGGCTCAGAACGCCGTTATGGCTCGCGCATCAAAACGCACCAACACCGCCGCTGCGCCTCGCGCCCTTCCGCAGTTAAAAAAGGCGCCCAGCGGTATCGCCGGCTTCGATGAGATCACCGGCGGAGGCGTCCCCGCTGGACGCCCTACCATTGTGTGCGGTGGTCCCGGTTGCGGAAAAACCATGTTTGCCATGGAATTCCTCATTCGTGGCGCCACGGAATTTGGCGAGCCAGGCGTTTTGATGACTTTCGAAGAAACCAGCGAGGAAATGAGCCGCAACGTCGAGTCGCTGGGATTTAACCTGCCATCGCTGCTCGACCAAAAAAAATTATTCCTCGATTACGTGCGCATCGAGCCCAGCGAAATTCAGGAAACCGGCGAATACGATCTGGAAGGTTTGTTTGTGCGCCTGCAGCATGCCGTGGAGTCGGTCGGCGCCAAGCGCGTGGTGCTGGACACGATGGAAGCCATTTTTTCCGGTTTTGCCAACGTGGGCATGTTGCGCGCCGAAATTCGCCGGTTGTTTCGCTGGCTGAAGGATCGCGGCCTCACCACCGTGATCACCGCCGAACGTGGTGAAGGAACCCTCACTCGCTATGGGCTGGAAGAATATGTCTCCGATTGCGTAGTTTCCCTGGATCATCGCGTTAACGATCAGATTTCCACGCGCCGTATGCGCATCGTGAAATATCGCGGCTCCTCTCACGGTACTGACGAATATCCTTTCCTGATCGACGCGAAAGGTTTTTCCGTCTCGCCGCTGTCTTCTATTCGCCTGGATCACAAAGTTTCCAAGGACCGCATTTCTTCCGGCATAAAAGATCTCGACGTAATGCTCGAAGGCCGGGGCTTCTTCACAGGCTCGTCCATCCTGGTTTCCGGAACTTCTGGCTCCGGCAAGTCCACGCTGGCCGCTCATTTCGCCAACGAAACTTGCCGCAGTGGCAAGCGCGTCTTGTTCATCGCCTTCGAAGAGTCCTCCGCCCAGGTCACGCGCAATATGCGTTCCGTAGGAATCAATCTCGATCAATACATCAAAAAAGGGCTACTGCATTTTCGCGCCTGGCGCCCTACGCAACATGGCCTGGAAATGCATTTGCTCCGCGTTCACGATCTGGTCAACGAGTTCAAGCCTCAAGTTGTTATCGTCGATCCCATCACCAATCTCGTCAGCGCGAATCTCAACGAAGTCCACGCCATGCTGATGCGCCTTCTCGATTTTTTGAAAGATCGCCACATCACCGCCATGTTCACTACCCTCACCGCCAACCGTGGCGCGGAGGAACAAACCGAGGTGGGCATTTCCTCGCTCACCGATACCTGGATACTGTTGCGCGACCTGGAACTGAATGGCGAACGCAATCGCTGCCTGTATGTTTTGAAATCTCGCGGCATGGCCCACTCCAACCAGATTCGCGAATTTGTTCTAAGCCGTACGGGTGTTCGTCTACTACCTGCGTACGTGGGAGCGGGAACCGTTTATACCGGATCGGCGCGTGTTGCCCAGGAAGCTCGCGAACGAGCTGAGGCCTTGCGTGAGCAGCAGCAGCTCGAGGAAAAACGCAAAGAATTTTCTGCCAAGCGTAATCTTCTGGAGTCGCAGATCGCCGCGTTGCGCTCCGAATTGTCTTCCGACGAAGCCGCAGTCGCGCGCCTCACCCGGCAACGGAATGAACGCCAGCACCGCGTGGCCCTCGACCGGGAGGAAATGGGCAAGATACGCGGCGTGACTCCGGCCAACCAGGTTGTGAACTCATGAGGACGTCTAAGGTGAAAGCGAAACCTCCCAAAGCGCCCGTCAGTGGCAAACTCACAAATGACACCCTAGAGTTGCGCCTCTACGTCGCTGGTCAGACGCCAAAATCTTTGATCGCCCTGCGAAATTTGAAGAAAATTTGTGAGGAACATCTCCAAGGCCGTTACCGGCTGCACGTGATCGACCTGGTGAAGACTCCGCAACTCGCTCAGGATGACCAGATACTCGCCATCCCAACCTTGGTGCGCAATCTGCCTCAGCCCATCCGCAAAATTATCGGCGACCTTTCTGACACCCAGCGTGTCCTGGTGGGTCTCGACGTCCGCTCGCAGCCGAAATAATATGGAATCAATATGAAACCCAAGCTCAAAAGCGGCCGCAAACCTAAGACAAAAACCACTGCCGCATCACGAGCGCGCAACAGAGCAGCTAAAAGACCCATCACCCGTTACGCTCTGCGCCTGTATATCACCGGACAGACCCCCCGCTCGCGCCGCTCCGTGGAGAATCTTCGCGCACTTTGCGAGAAATATATTCCCGGTCAGTTTGACCTGGAAGTGGTGGACATCTACCAGCAACCCGCAATGGCCGCGGCCGGACAGATCATTGCCGCACCCACATTAATTAAGTCCATGCCGCTGCCCCTGCGCCGGCTGGTCGGCGATTTTTCCGACCAGAACCGCGTAATTCTCGGGTTGGATATCAAGTTGAATGAGGAGCAGGGAAGTGCCTAAAGAAGTGCCTAAGAGGAAAAAACAACCGGTGCGGTCCACGCAGGTGACCGACCTCCATGCTCGCATCGCGGAACTGGAAGAAACCCTTCGCGCCATCCGCATGGGTGAGGTCGACGCTGTGCTGGTGTCCGGCCCTCACGGCGATCAAGTTTTCACCCTGCAAGGTGCAGAGCATCCTTACCGCTTGATGGTGGAAACCATCGACGAAGGCGCGGCATCGCTTTCCGACGACGGCACCATTCTCTACGCTAACCGCAGTTTCGCCGAAATTTTTGACGTTCCTCTCGAAAAATTCATCGGCGCCCCGCTGAACGATTTCGTATTTGGCGAAGACCGCGAACTTCTGGCCACGCTCATCGCCGATGCCAATATTAATATCGTACGCGGCGAAATTCGTCTGGATAGCCACCGGCAGCGCCAGCGCACCATTCGTTTAACTCTCAGTCCGGTTCGCGAGCAGGGCGTTCACACCATTTGTGTGGTTGCTACGGAACTCACCGAATTGATCGAAACCAACGAAGCCTTGCGCGTCAGCGAACTTTCGCTTCGCCAACTTTCCGCGCGCCTCTTGAAACTTCAGGACGAAGAGCGCCGCCGCATTGCCCGCGATTTGCACGACACCACCGGTCAAAAAATCGCGGTTCTCTCCATGACCCTCGATCGTCTCGCAAAACTGGTCGACACCAGAAAAGTCGACGTGAAGGACGCCTTGACCGAATCTCGCGACGTCGTCGGCAAAATTGGCGAGGAAATTCGCACCCTCTCCTATCTCTTGCATCCGCCGCTCCTCGACGAATGCGGTCTTGCTTCCGCGGTCCTCTGGTACGCCGAAGGTTTTAAAAAGCGCAGCGGCATTTATCTAAACGTATCCATCGACGACGAGTTGGTCAGACTCACCACCGACGCCGAGACCGCTCTGTTTCGCGTGTTGCAGGAAAGCCTCACCAACGTGCATAGGTATTCCGGCAGCCCCAGCGCGGAAATACGCATTTTTCAATCAGCCGGCCAGGTACACCTCGAAATTGTCGATCATGGAAAAGGCGTGAAAGCCGCTACCGAACGTTCTTCTTCCTACGCCGGCGCCCCAACTCTCGGTGTCGGTATTCCCGGCATGCGCGAACGCATCCGCCAGTTGGGTGGACAGTTGGAAGTGGAATTTAGCAAAGAAGGCACGCGCGTGCACGCGTCGCTGCCCATGGCCGCCTCAACGGAAGAATCCGCCGAGCAATCAGCAGGCGAACTCTTTCGCGATAGCGAAAATTTTCAAGCCAATCCCCGCCAGCGCCCCGTTCGTAAACGCATTCTGATCGCGGACGATCACGAAGTCATGCGCCGTGGAGTGCGCGCCCTCGTGGAAAGTCAGGAGGAATGGTTGGTTTGCGGTGAAGCCATCGAAGGTCATGAGGTCATCAGCAAGACCAGGGAATTGCACCCCGACCTCTTGATTCTGGACGTCAGCATGCCCGGCTTGAGCGGTATCGAGGCCGCTCTGCAAATCCTGAAGGATGACCCCACCACTAGAATTCTCTTTTTCACCATGCATGACTCTCCGCAGATGATGCGCGAAATTTCCAACGTAGGCGCGTGGGGCTACGTCGCCAAAGCGCGCGCGGGTAATGACCTCGTGGACGCCGTCCGCATAATTCTTGACGGCAAAAAATTCTTCCCGCGCATCGCCTCCGCATCCTGAGCTAGAAACACCATTCACTCGAACGGGTATAAAATCCCCCGGTCCTGGCATTTCGGTGCACAAAATTAACGGCTTGTTTTTTAAGAATTGTTAACGATGTTAAGAACCCTATTTTCCTAAGAATTTTTTGCCTACAGCCTTCTCCCGATTGCACCACTATCGTAGTAGGCCAACTATAATCGCGGAGCGACTCTTGCGATATTAATTTGCCGCACAGAATTGCTCCAATCCAATTAAGTCGAGGAACATTATGACTGACAAACAATTAAACGGACTACGTGTGGCCATCCTGGCCACCGATGGATTCGAAGAAGCCGAATTGATTGAACCCCGCAAAGCTCTGGACGCCGCGGGCGCAAAGACTACCTTGATCGCGCCAAAGAACGGCAAAATTCAAGGCATGAAGCACGACGAAAAATCGGAAAAGGTTGCCGTGGACACTTCCTTCGACAGCGCTAATCCCGCCGATTTCGACGCGGTGCTGCTCCCCGGCGGAGCCTTGAATGCCGACGCGCTTCGCGTGCTGCGGCCCGCACAGCAATTCGTGCAGGAATTCAACAACGCCCACAAGCCCATCGCCTTTATCTGCCACGCTCCTTGGTTGCTGGTCTCTGCCGGCCTCACCAAGGGCCGAACGCTCACCAGCTATCACACCATTCAAGACGACCTACGCAATGCCGGCGCCAAGTGGGTCGACAAGGAAGTCGTGCGTGACGGCAATTTTGTCAGCAGCCGCCAACCCTCGGACATTCCCGCGTTCAATCGCGAAATGGTTTCGCTATTCAGCGAACCCAAAGCCAAGGCACGCTCCGCATCTTAATTTCATCTGCTAACAACCCCGGGGTTTCACTAAGCCCCGGGGTTTTCTTTTTCCTCTAGCGATGAACCCGAGCGCTTTCTGCGTACACTCCTTGTAACTCCGCCGCGCTATCGCATAAAATCCATATTCTTCTGGTCAGGTCATTCTTGAAGGAGTTTCATGGCTCATCGCATCGCCGCAAAAATTACGGGTGTGGCAGGTTGTGTTCCGCCCAAAATCCTCACCAACGCCGATCTGGAAAAAATGGTGGCCACCAACGATGAGTGGATTCGCACGCGTACCGGCATTCGTGAACGCCGCATCGTCGAAAAGGGTACGCCCACTTCGCATCTCGCCGTCCAAGCCGCGAAAGCTCTTCTCACACAGACCAAAACAGATCCCACCGAGATCGATTTGATCGTCCTCGCCACCGTCACCCCGGACATGATGTTTCCCGCCACCGCCTGTCTCGTTCAGGACCAGCTCGGCGCCACTAAAGCCTGGGGCTTCGACCTCTCCGCCGCTTGCGCCGGTTTTGCCTACGCGCTCACCGTCGGCGCCCAATTCGCGTCCGGCGCGCACAAAAAAGTTCTGGTCATCGGCAGCGACACCATGAGCTCCATCATCGATTACAAAGATCGCGGCACTGCCATTCTCTTCGGCGACGGTGCTGGCGCCGTTTTACTGGAGCCCGCGTCCGACAACGAGGGCATTCTCGACTTCGCTCACGATGTGGACGGCTCCGGAGGCAATTTTCTGTACATGCCCGGCGGCGGCTCGCTGCATCCTCCCACCCACGACACCGTGGATAAAAATATGCACGTCGTCCACCAGGAAGGCTCGCAGGTTTTCAAATACGCTGTGCGCCGCATGGCCGAGCTTGCCGTGAATTTGCTCGAACGCAACGGTTTCAAGAGCGACGATCTCGCCCTGGTCGTTCCTCATCAAGCCAACCTGCGTATCATCCGCGCCATGCAGGAGCGACTGGGCGTCGAGGATTCCAAAGTAATGGTGAATATCGATCGGTACGGCAACACCACCGCAGGCACTATCCCGCTGGGCCTGCGCGACGCCGTAGCTGAAGGCCGCTTGAAAAAGGGCGACTTGGTCCTGCTCGTCGCCGTAGGCGCAGGTTACACCACCGGCGGCGTCTTGATGCGCTGGGCCTATTAAAAAATTATTTGCTGCAATTTCTGTTCGGACTGGTTACGAGGTGGACGCCGGATCTGCGTAGGGGCCAAAAAAATGGCGCCGAACTAAATCGGCGCCCTGTCAGTTAGTCAGAAAAGAAAGCCGCGACTGGTTATCGAAGACGCGTATTCGCGTTTGGAGATTTTCCAGTTGCACTCAGCGCCCGTTAGCAGGATCGCAGCGCCGCGGCCAATTCCATGTTAGCTTGCAACCGCTGATCGATCTGCACCGCTACATAGCGCGCGCAAATCGTGCCTTCCCGTTCTATCCACTGTGCGACCGCGGGAACGCGCACGCCGACCATCATGTTCAGCGCGCGGGTCAACCCATAATAAAACCGCACCAGCCCTAGGCCCCTTCCGCGAGGAGCCAAGTCCGGGGTCATTGCGTGTATTCCGGCAAATTGTACGAAGTCAGCTGCTTGCAACGGCCGATTCTCCGCGGATATGGCTGCGAGCACGGACTCAGAAACTGGTTGAGAGGCGACACTGGCTAGAACAGCCCGCCAGTAATACATTCCAAATTGGGCTATGGCGACAGTCGATATGGCGAAGAGCATAGCGGCGAACATGCTTTTTTCCTCACCCGTATTCTCGCGTCCCCCACTGCTTTACCCTATAGCTCACAGGTACCAAGCCCGTAGGACTAATGGCTTAACTCCTTGTGGTTATTGATGTTACAGCGGACCCCGAACTGAATGAACCGTTCGGAACTTGCTGCGGGATTGAACTTGCAGGCTGTGATCCGTCATTTGAACGGACGCTGCCCGGCTCCCCCGAGCCGGGCAGCCCTTTATCGCCTCTTGGGACTTACGGACTTCAACTCCTCAAGGGGTAACCCTGCACCCTTCCCATTCCAATACACAGGGCGCGTTGCGGCGGCCCGCACTTTGAACTATCCTGCGCCCGCGAGATTAGGTGAATACATGTTCAATTCCTGCTACGTCCAAACTGGAACAAAGTTTGCCGCGCTTCTGATTCTTGCTTTTTGTGTCTTAACGCCACCCACTAGATCCGCTGACGAACCCGCCAATCGTCAAGCCGCCCATCCAGCCGATGTCACCGCCATTCGCGCCGTCCTCGACGCCCAACAGCAAGCTTGGAATCACGGCGATATCGACGCATTCCTCACCGGCTACTGGCATTCCCCCGATCTTACATTTTCGGGAAGCAACGGCATTTCCCGCGGCTGGGACGCCGTCCTCGCGCGCTACAAAAAAAATTACCCCAATCGCAGCGCCATGGGCACGCTCGATTTTTCCAACCTGGAATTTCGCTTCCTGGGCCCCGACGCCGCCCTGGTCCTGGGCCACTGGCATCTAAAGCGCGAAAAAGACCACCTCGGCGGGGTCTTCACTTTGATCTGGCAACGTTTTCCCGAAGGCTGGCGCATCATCCACGACCACACCAGCGCTTACCCCACGGAACCAAATCCAAACTAACCCTTCGCTGTTTCGCGTTCGAGCTGCATCAATCAACCGCCTTCACCAAACAAAATAACGCGGAGGGTGCCCCCCAGGCTCGCTTTTAGCCTGGGTTTGCAGTTGTACTTGCAGTTGAAACCTTCAAGATAATTTCCCGCGGTTACAACAATTCCAAAATGTCTTCATACCGTTTAAACGGCGGAATCAAGTAAGCCCCCGCCATTTCCGTCCGCGCCCACTCCATCATTTTTCGCGCTACTTCAAACCCGCAATCTCGCGCCGCC